>Ga0256827_10001264_pt1 | contig 16114 bp, 15 predicted proteins | sample CV84metaG_FD_185977 | JGI IMG/M metagenome (GOLD analysis project Ga0256827, IMG submission 185977) | Hydrothermal vent microbial communities from East Pacific Rise, Pacific Ocean - CV84 | ecosystem: Environmental > Aquatic > Marine > Hydrothermal vents | place: Pacific Ocean: East Pacific Rise... | reverse complement strand
TTTGGTTGGCAATAGTACGTTCTCCTGCTGAAATAGAACATCTACCACACGCTACAGATGCGATGAAAGTTACAGCACTTTTACAAAAAACGCATCTGATGTTAAAGCTCAAACTCTCTTTTACCAAAGTAACAAAAAAGCTTCTGCAAGGGTTAGAGAACTATTCGATTAAAGGGCGTTTTTTTAAATTTACAAAACTTCAAGTTGGAAGGATTGAGTAGTGTTTTTTTATACCATAATTTTAGGGGTTGTCGTGTGGCTACTTTGGAACAGTTTCAAAGATAGAAAACCTGATGAACCAAAGAATATAGTTGAAAAAAAGAGCTTAAGTAGTGTTGAACAGTTTGCTTTAGATATAGGTAACTTGGAGTTTGAACGCTTATCACAGCGTTGTAAAGAGTTAAACTTGCATGACTGTTTAGAAAAGAGTTGGGGGATTCGTTTTGATAATGAGTTTGCAAAAGACAGAATGATTTATACCCTACAAAAAATTTTAACACAGGGAAGTGTTGGGTTACTTTTAAAAAATAGAGAGTTACAAAAAGAGGTCAGAGTAAAAGATATGGTAGCGTTTGATAGCTCTTGTTTTGTGGAGTTGGTTCGCCAAGCCATGGCATTAAAACTTTTGAGTCAAGAAGAGGCATGGGGGTTTCTTTTTCTTAATGCACAACGGGTTCAAGATAGTTTTGAGGGGTGGGAAGATTTTAAAAGCTCTTATTTGAGGGGTGCAAATCTTGTAACGATGACCACGAAAGATGAGAAAGCTTATACCTCTACAGAGGTTAAAATAGTATGGTTAAAAGAAGATGTATTTAACCATTTAAAAATAGAGAATAAGGAATGAAAATAATGTTTAGTTTTTTCAAAAAGAAGCCCATTGAGGTAAAATATGGACGCACTAACTATGTGGATAACGACTACAAAGCAGATGATAGAGCTTGGATTTTGCTTTTGAGTTCGGTATTTATTGAAGCCAAAGATATGGAGATAGGATTAAAAAAAGCAGAGCATGGGCGTTTGGAAATCTACCCAAAAGAGATGTTGGATGAAGAGGAGAAAAAGAGTTTAAAGTTTGATTTGGTGACAGAAAATATCTCGAAAGTTAAACTGCGAATGGAACAAGTAAGTGATTTAAATGCTAGACTCTTTGAGACTGATGTATATTATGTTGTTAACTGTAACTCATTAGAGGAGGTCAGAGCTAAAGCAGAAGAGGAGTATGAAGGAGATAAGGAAAAGCTAAAACTTTTTGAATATATTTGGGAAAGAAGAGAGATTTATGAAAAGAGCTTTTTTCGTCTAGGATTTATTGCACAATCTATATGGCAAATACGTTTATCTGCTTACTTTGGTGTGATTCATGAAGATGTTGCATGGACCCATTTAGAGACATTGGCAGATTTTGCACGACCACTTATGACACTTTTCTCTTCGTGGGAGGAGTACAATTTAAACATTCAACAGTTTCATGAAATTTTTGAGTTTAAATATCCTGATGAACGAAAATTTATAGACAAAGCTGTAATATGTCTAAACAAACGAGAAGAGAGTCCATGTGCCATTGTTCCTTATGATTTAGGGGTAGATAAATCGTACCCTTATAATATTGAAACCCACTCCAATAGGTATGCTAAACAGATTAGTACTTCTGAAGACCCAGATAGCTTAATGCTTTTAGAGTTAATGGAGAGAGAAGATAAAAGTACATTGTGGAAGGTACTTGATAATTATAGTTTAGAAAAGAGAAACCTAGAGTTGGCAATTTTTATCAATGAGTGTGCTGTAAATATTAAGGAAGAAGATTTAATTGAGCTTCCTGAGCTTTATCCTGATAATTATTATGCGTACTTGATTCGCTCCTCATATTTTGATAAATTTGCATGGGATGCACGAGGAACAGGTGTCTCAAATACGGTAGGAAGAGAAAATTATAATTTGTTTTTTGAGCGTTTAGAGTGGGAGTTAAACGATTTACTTAAAGCTCATGAACTCAATCCTAAAGATTCAACCGTATGGGGAAACATCTATGCGACAGCCATTCACTTTAAAACCGAAGATAAGAAGGCATTGGTCAATAAAATGTATAAACTCATACGAGAAGAGGCACTAGAGCATCTTTTTTGTGTCAACATAGTAGAGACATTTAAACGGGAAAGATGGATGGGATACAAAGGTGAAAATCTTGATTGGGCAAGAGAGGTGGTTGCCAATACCCCTAGAGGTGCTGTCTCAAAAGTTATTATTTTTAGTGTCATCCAAGAACACTATAACTATAAGATTATGTGTGGAGAAGAGGAGGAAGAGGCATCTAAAATTTTTAAAGACAAACAGATTCAAGCCGAATTAAATCAGTATCTTGATGAGGTTTTAGAGAATATAGATAATATTCCATACACCATCGCCGATAAGCTGGTTTGGTGGTATCTCAATGTAAAAGATTTTCATCGTTTACGTCAAGTGATGCGAACTATAAAAGAGGGTAAATTTTCAGAAGACTCTATAAATGGTGACTATTCAGATGAGTATACCGAACTTTTGATGCATTGGTTTCGGTCGATATAATTTATAAAGAGTGAAAAAGGATTTTAAATTCCAAATTTATCGTGTAGGGTCGATTTATCGACCATAAAATAGGCATTTTTTTCAATTCGTGGTCGATAAATCGACCCTACAGAATTCAAATTTTTCTTAATTCATTGGCATTGAGCTTTAGATCCGAATGAATATAATATTAGTCTCAAAGATGAAAAAAAACAATGTAGAAACTAACCCATAAAAAAGGAAACCCAAACCCATGCTAGGACTATTTTTTCTCATCACCATAGCAACAGTAGCCATAATTATAATAATCATCATACTAATACTCTCCTACAGTATGTTAAAGTTTGAGCGTCAAGGAGATGAGGAAAAAGCAAAAAAACGGGTTTCATCCATTCAATTTATATCACTTTTGAGTGGGACATTTACTATCATTTTCATGAGTATACTTGATTTTGAGCCCATTACTCTCTTTGCTATGGTTATTTTTCTTTTTGTGAGTTATAAAGGGTGGTGTGCTTTTAGTCGATTTGTATACTTTTTGTATTATAAAGAAAAGACAAGAGCAAAAAAGAGTCTGCTGAAAGGGTTAATTATTGCTCCCTTTTTTATTTTGAGTCTAATATTTTTATTGTTTACTTCTATGTTAGATATAGGACTCTCTGCCTTACCTAAACCATCGAAAACCTATGATGCTTGTCATGATAATAATGCAGATTGGCTTCATATAGATGAGTGTACCAGTAGGAAGTTAACAGTAAAAGATGTAACAGGAAAATGGCAGATGCTCTCAAATTCTGATGTAAAAGAGGGATATAGTAATCTTTATTTTGTTTTGAAAGAGGATAAAACGGTAGAGTTTCATGCTTACTATGTCACAAGGGAAGCAGGTTATGGAATGATTGAATATAAAGATATAAACAGTACATGGGAGTTAAATCTTATAGGAGCTGGGAACTCTATTGGTAGTAAGGCTGATACGTTTCATCCTTATATCACTATTGCCATGGAGAAAGGTGATATAGAGTTTGGATTTGATTCAGGAAATAACGATGATGAACTCTATTTACAAAAACAATATGATGATTTCGATGCACCTCACTATTTGACTTATAAAAGGGTTGAGGATAAAAAGTGGAGGAACGATTCCCCATTATGAAGTAGGAGAACCAATAGATTGGGAGCTTATGAGAAATAAGTTTTCTTGGTTTGTTTTGATTTTCAATATCTAGCCACTAAAAACCCCTTTATAGCCCTTTGAACGAACATTTATAACTATCTCTATAAATTGAAAAAAACTTGATAGAGCCATGCTAGTAAAAACCCAGTTTTCACGAAAAAAGTTAAATGTAATGGTTGAAACTAAAAGAAAAAACAGTGTCCATAAAAATTCATCTTTGGTTCGTAAACGGAAGACGTTACAAAAGAGAAAAAAAGTAAAGCCGACATAAAGGGGCAATATATATAGGTTCTCGGTTGACCCCAATAAATTATACAGATAGTAAGAGCTAAATATCAGTAAACTTATAAAAAGTATATCGACAAGGTTTATCCGAAATCCTGCTTCTTTTTTGACTTTAGATATTGGAATGTTCATAAATAAGTTCCCCTTTTTTGTTAAATTTTACTGTAGTAGTTGCAAATTTTGCTCCAAAGTTTCGTACTGCTAAATCTTTGGCAACAATGATTGTCTCATTTTCTGACTCTTCTACTTTACAAATATGTAGAGCCTTAGTTACTTGTCGTATATCGTTAAAAAGTTGGCTCTTTTCTGTTAGATGGCTAAACTTTTTATTGAGGTTTTCACGTACTATTTGGTTTCGTTTTTTATTTAATAAGAGATTGTATGAGTAGGTTTCTATTTTTTCATTCTCTTTGTTGTAGATGTAAAAATCAAAAGGGTTTAGGGCAGAGGGGATGGCAAAGTCAACCTTTAATTGTTTAACAACTACCTTATGTATTAAAATTTTAAAAACAATATAGAGTAGATAGAGTCCAAAATATAGCCAAATAGAGTATTCAAAATAGAGCATGGTTGCTGTCAAAAGTAATAGTGTTGCATCTATAAAAAAGACTGAGTCTAAAGCATAACGTTTTTTAATCAATGGATAGAAGAGCATAATTCCATAACTGTTGAGATAGTCCAAAAAACTATGGGTAAAAAAGCCCAACATCAGAGCCATAAAATTGACCCAAGAGAAAGGGGTAAATAAAAGGCTAATGGTGAGTATTAGCAGAGCAAAGAGTGGGGCTAAGAACAGAGAATGTGAAAAACCTTGATGGTTTTTAAGATAAAAAGAGCGACCAAAGAGTACCAATAGGGCATCTAGGTCAGGGACTACATTGCCTATTAGAAAAAAGAGACCAGCCATTGTCTGGTCGTTGGCTACGGCAACACTGAATCCGATGAAGCCTATGGCACTGTGGTGGAGGATATCCATCTTGACCCTTTTTACTGTTTTTGAATTATACAATAGGATTGTCAATAATTTAGTAAAAAGTTAGTAAATTTTAGTAATGAAAAGAGAATATGAGAGATAGATTGAGAATAAAAAATAATATCATAATCTTATAGAGACAAAAGAAAAAATATAATATAATATAGCAATAAATAACATATTTTGTTGTTTATTGAAAAGGATAATTTATGAAAAATATTATAAAATATATACAGTATGGTTTGGTTTTTTTAACTTTAAACACCATACTTTTTGCAACAGTTTATGAAAATAGTGAGAGTGGTGGTACAGAAAAATGGAGTATTTATCATAATCGCTCCAATGGTGCAACCATCAATAATATTTATGATGATGAAATAGAATCAAATGTTATAGAATTTAAAGGAGATGGGAAAAAAAACTACTATATGATAGGGGCTAAAAAAGGGGTAAATGCTTGGAAAAATAGTAGAGAAAAAGTAGTTAAATGGAAGATGAAATTTTCTAAAAGATTTAAAATATCACTCTATGTAGATACTAAATTTGGTAGACGGGTTTTTATTTATACACCCAATAACAGTAGTTTAGGAAAATACCAAAAACGATACATTCGTATAGGGTTAGGGGAAAATACTATAGAAGGTAAATGGATTACTATACAAAGAGATATAGAGAAAGATTTAAAGAAGTTTGAACCTAACAATCGTATTTTAAACTTGAATTCTTTTAAAGTTCAAGGTTCTGGATATCTTGATGATTTGGAGCTTATCTCAAATCAATTTCATCCTAAACCTTGTACCAAAGAGTATCGTCCTATTTGTGCAATGATTGACTTATGTAAAGGTGATAAAATTTGTCCAGCAGTGATCCCTTATAAACAGACCTTTGCTAACCTTTGTATGATGAAAAATAATCCTAATGCGAGATTTTTATATCAGGGAAAATGTCGTCCCTCTCTCATAAATGTTAAAAAAATTTATGAAAATGGGGAAGATGGTGAGACTTCTCGTTGGAAAGTTTTATCAAAAACAGGCAGTGTCCATAACATTTATGATGCACAAAAAAGATCAAGAGTGATTGAATTTAAAGGGGAGGGGAGAAAGAGTGCTTATCGAATAGGGGCACGTCTAAAAAACTCTCCCAACAGTTGGAACAACAGTAGCCCTATTTTCTCTTGGTCAATGCAGATTAAGGAGAAGTATCGAATCACTATTTATGTTGAGACTAGAAAAGGCTCAAGACGCTTTTTTATTACATATAAAAATTTAAATAAAGGACTTTTCTCTCAACGCTATATTGGGATTGGCTTGGGTCAAAAGAGTATGAATGGTCAATGGCAAAACTTTAGTGTTGATTTGGCGACAGAGATTCAAAGGGTAGAACCAGATAATAAACTAATCTCTATATCAGGTGTAAAAATTCAAGGTTCTGGACGGTTTGATAATTTGGTACTTCATCGAGGTGACTATGTTAACCCACCCATTGTCCCACATTATTGTACACAGGAGTATACCCCTCTTTGTGCCTCGGTTCAAATAGAGTGTTTTACAACCCCTTGTGAAGCTAAGAAGGTGACTTTTTCAAATTTATGTATGATGAAACAAAATCCTAAAGCCCGTTTTTTATATAAAGGTGAATGTCGTATTGAGGTAGACCAAACAAAAGCAGATGCTATTAAATATGCTAAATTATGGGACAGTAAAGCAATAAATGATTACTCTTTTGTCTTTAATGCTCGATTTTTTGGACCACCACAACCTGAAGTAAAGGTGACAGTTAGAGGAGGAAACGTTGTTTCAGTTGTTAATACATTTAGCCATAAAAAGATGGATATTAAAAATGTTAGGAGCATCAATGACTATTTTACTTTGATAAAAGATTATATTAAAGATAGTAGAAAAAGAGTTTCAGTGACCTACAATAAAGAGTTTGGTTATCCTACACATATTAGTCTGGATTTATCAGATAAAAGAGTGATGGATGCAGGTATCTCTTATGTTATAACAAACTTTCAAGTAGAAGAAGATTGATGAGGTATGACGAAGTTAAAACTTCGTCATATCAGAGGACAGTTATCAAGTTCAAATGTAAATATGAGTGATGGATTGTTTTCAAACAGATAAGTATGTTTCATAATCGCCCCATTGTTTAACATATAAATCCACCATTTTTCTTTACAGTTGTTTTTAGTAATGGCATTTTTAAGTTTTTCAAAACTCTCTCTTGTCTCTTGCTTCTCCTCTTCGCTAAGTTTTGGAGAGATAAGGGTGTAACGGTACGCCACTTTCATACCATTGAGTTTGACACTATCTAGCCTTGTTCGTTCATCTATCATTTTAGGAAGATTTTTACCTTGTACTTTTACCAAATTTTCTAAGTAAGTTTGAATCTTTTTATGAGGTGAAATTGAAGGTTTCATCATAGTGTAAACACCAAAAGCCATAAAAGCAACAACAGGTAAAAGAGTCAGTATGAGCCTTTGTGTTCCGATAATTTGATGTTTCACTATAAAGTCACCCTCTTCATCCCATGAGGTTCTATTTACCCCTAAGTTAGCATAAGCGATACTCATAGTTACAAGAGAGAGAAGAGGGAGTCCAAATGCCATACCTTTTACAATGACTTTAAATGAACGGATAAGTGCCTCTTTGTAACCCAACTTCTCCCCATCGCTTTTCCGTAATCTAATTTTGAAAAGAGATTTTCCGAAGGTTGCTCCCCGTGAAGAGAGTAAAAAAGCTTCAAAAAAAGCATGTAAAATGAGTAGAGTTGCTGTTAGAAGATATTCATTTTTTGTAAATAAAAATCCTATATGTGTACCCACTATAGCATCTACAATGAGTATGGTCAAGACAAATAAAGCAGTAAAAAGTATAAAATCAAACATTCTTGCCCAATATCTAATCCAAGGTCGTATCTGTTCCCCCGAAGGGGTGTAGTGATTGTTTAACGTTTTTTCCATAAGTTTTCCATCTTTTGATATTGCTTCTATTATACTTTAAATCTTTTCAGAGTCTTGTAAATAGTTGGTAAAATTTTACTAACTATTTACAAATTTCAAGCGATGAAACTGTTATACTTAACTTTTGTATAAAAATATTTTGAAAATTGGGTAAAAGAGTTTTTCTTAGAGAAGGTATAATCCATGACAGATGATAAAGATTGGAGTATTATAAGGACAATAGTGAAAAAAATAAAAGCCATAACGGTATTGATACTTGCAACTATTTTATTTTTTTCTACTATTCATCTTTTAATCTATTGGAAAGGTGTTTTTTCAGAATTAAAATCAAAAATATCAGACAATGTTATTGTCTTGGAAAAAAATCAATATGATATAAAAAATAACAATCACTGGGTATTACTTTATGGAAAGATAACACCATTACATAGTATTGAAGATAAACTATTTGGAGTAAAAACTGATGGACTTTTTTTGGAGAGAAAGGTTTATGTTTATCAGTGGAGAGGAGGACGATGGCAGTGGGAGAGAGATGGTTATTTTTCAGGTTATAAAACGCTCCCTTATCATAGTAAAAAATTTACTTCAAAATATCAAATAGGAGAATTTAAACTTTCTGAAAAATTTAGTAAACATTTAAAAAAGAGCTATAATAGAAAAAATTTAACTCTTCTACCCTCAGTTGTTAATGGGTTTAAGAATAAAGGAAATAAGTTTTATAGAGGAGATGATTTAGAAAACCCTAAAAAAGGGGAAATAATAGTAAAATATAGCTCAATAGCAAAAGAAAATTATACAATTTTAGGGATACAAAAAGGGGATACCATTCAGCCCTATCAAGATGAAGATGGAAATTCTTTTCTTTTTGTTGAACAGGGAAAATTTAAAGCATTGGAGCTTTTAGATAAAAATTTAAAACGAAATCATACAGATGGAATCTTTACTCTCTATTTGGTTTTTATTTTTATATTTACTTTTATAGGGTTTTTTAGTATGAGAGAGTCTACTAATATTTTAAAGGTTATTTCCAATACACTCTTATATATTAGTGTTTTATTTGTACTTTCATGGGTCAGTTTATTATTTTAAACATTTATCAACTCTCTTATAAAGAATTTTACCAACTATTTACAAACTTCTCTTTTGTTTTTAAGTATAATCATATTTAATGAATCATATAAAAATAAAATCCATAAAAATACTGCTATCACTTTTTATCTTCCTTTATGGAATCCTTTTTATAAGTACTTTCCTATCTCCCCATACCATAGAAAAACATGCTCACCCCTTTATTGCCCAAGAGATTTCTAAACGGACACATGCACGGATTGAGAGTCTTGATTCTCATAAAATATTTAACAGTAAAATTATGGTCTTGGCTAAAAAAAAGATGATAGAAGAGAGAGAAAAACTAAAAATAGTGAAAGGCTTACTTCATCAAAAAGTTGATGAGAAATTGGCATCGGTTATGGCGAAGATGAAGAATCTTGACGGTGAATGTCGAAAAAGATATCAGAAGTTTTTTCATGGATGTTTAACCAATTTTCGTCTCTCTTTGGCAAAAGGGATTAAAGAGGTAGAGAAATTTATGAGTCAAAGCTATATGGTGGTTATGGAGAAAATCTTGGATGATTTAAAAATCTTTTTAGGAGGTAATTTCTTTTCGTTAGTTATTATTTTTCTACTGCTTCACTTTAAACCAAAATATGAAAAAATACTTTTTTTGTTGTCAGGTTTTATGTTGCTGAGTACGCTTGTTTGTAGTTACTTTTATATCTTTAATCAAAACTGGTTTTTCACATTGATATTTAACGATTTTCTAGGTTTTGGTTATCTTATTTACCTTTTTAGCCTCTTTGGTTTTTTTGTAGATATTGGCTTCAATAAAGCCCGTATTACAGATATTATCATGAATGCTATTGCTAATGCTTTTAGTTCATTTGGGAATGGTTGTTAAGATGAAAACAATGCGAAATAAAGGTTGGAGAGCTGAACAAAAAAAGAATAAAGAGCAACCTGTAACCCCCTATAAAAAAAATCGAAACTATTGGGGAATCGAGAAAAATTGGAAACATCTCTATATTCGTTCTGTAAAGCTTAAACGAGCCAAACAGTTGGGGATAGAATATCCCATCCAAAAACTTAGTAATAAAGTAGATGAGAACTGTGTTGATATGAGACGTTACCATACTGTGACAAGCTACCTAGAACAGAGTCATAAAAATGGAGCAGATGCACTCTGTGTTGAGTATGGTAAAGATGCGTTATTGCTTTGTTTGGCTGATGGTGCAGGAGGAGTTTCAGGTTCAAAGGAGGCTTCAAGTTGGGTGATGGAGTGGTTTAGTAACCATAAAAATAGCTTAGAAAATGCGTTGACTCTTGAGCTATTAGAAGAGGCAGTTTTGGCACTGGACCAAGAGATGTATGGGGCAAAAAATGTGGGAGAGAGTACCTTGGTGTTGGCACTCATTACAGAGAGTCAAATCATGGGTGTAAGTGTGGGTGATTCTGCTTGTTGGATGTTTGCCAAAGCGTTTGAGCATGAGTTAAGCTTGATGCAATATCGAAAGCCATTACTTGGTTCAGGAGAGGCGAAACCGATTGGGTTCTGCATGGAGCTAATGGGTGATGTTCTTATGGCGAGTGATGGGTTATTTGACTATGTGCCTATGGAAAAAATAAAAGAGCTTATGCACCATAAAGATACCGATGCCACAGCCTTAGCCTCATTGGCAAAAGAGAGTATAGGGGGTTTACAAGATGATATTTCGGTGGTTTTGGTTCGGATAGGAAAAAACAGTGCAATTTACATTTGACGGTGAGTTCTATAAAATAGCTAGAATTACCTCTCCTACTCATAATTTTCTTGGAATATCTTTTGGAGATAGTGAAGATGGTAGAGTATATATTGAAGCATTGGGTGAGAGCAGGAAAAAAGAGTCTATTTTTGCAAAAGATGTAAAAGAACAAGTGTTACTTGGTATTAATGAAATTAATAGCGAACTAAAGAGTGATTACAAGGTTAAAAAAATTCAATTTGTCAGTTCAGACACACCATCAAATAGTGTTTATATGGAGTTGGCTAAAGAGATTGTGAAAGGTAAAATTAAAAGAGATTTTCTTCATGCTTTAAAACGAGGAACAGGTGAAGCTTTTTTATTGATGCAAAAATATCTACTTTTGGACTTTTCAGAAGAGATTAAACAAGGGGTTTTAGAAAATCATGCCTATGATGGACAAGCAGAGAGTAGTAGGGCTGAGTATCTTTATGAACTTATTGAGCTATCTAACAAAAAAGAGGAAATTTTAAAAAGTATACTTTATGCTTTAGAGCATGACCGAGAAGATACTTGGGATTTGTTACAGTTTTTTGAATTATCTAAGATGTTTGCAAAAAATGGAAGTGTTGAAGCTAAAAAAGCTATTTATCAAGCATTTTTGAGTTCTCCTATAGAGGGGTCAGATTGGGTAGGTTACAGCAGTATTTTAGAATTGGATGGTTTTGATGGGTTGCTGTTTATTTGTCGAGCTTTTGGGAAACATCTTCATGCAAATCCTAATGATTGGCAAGATGCTTTTATTGTGGAAGAGTTTCAAGATGAGCATCCTGATTTGGAAGTATGGAAAGAGCTTGAAGTGGCTTCGAAGAGTGACAGATGGATTAAAATTTATCTTGATGAGATTGAAGAGACTAAAAGAGAGCATGAGGTAAAAAAGCAAACAAAAAGAGTGCGTAGAAGTTTTAAAGATAAAACTAAAATTACTACTTATAGTAGAGCCTCTATTTTAGAAGAGATAAAATCTTCTAAAGAACCTGAAAAGTTTGTCGAGATGTTAACCGAGCATTATGCAGAGGGTGATTCTAAGCTTCTAAAAGAGCTTGTCGTCTCTTGTTTTGATGAAGATGAGATTGAAAAATTAGCTATTGCTATTATTGATTTGTATTCGGTGCTGAAAAGTAGAGAGATGCGTGAACCACTAGAGGTGTTGTACAATAAAATGAATTGTGGCATACATCGTTATGCGTTGGTCAAATTGCTTATGGAACAGAATCTACTTTCTGATAAGATTCGAGAAGAGATAGTTTATGATAGTTTCATGGAAACAAGAAGGTTACTTAGATTTGATACTGAAAATGTTGAAAAAAAAAGGAAGAGTGATGAAAAAAACAAAAGAAAATAGACTATTTAAAACACTTGACACCCTTTTAACAGAAGAGCTAAGTAACCTTGAAAATCGAATTCAATGCTATTTAGACACGCGTAATTTTGGTTTAAAAGTTGAGTTCAGTAAGTTGAATCATGAAACAACGTCAAGTTGGCATTTAAAGATAGATTTTGATGATTTTGAATGGTCTCTGGTAGTAGGTAAACCACATTGGATGTTTACTCATATCTCTTTAGAAATAGATGAAAATAAATCATTTGTTTTAACTGTTGGAGATTTTAAGAACTCTTTTGAATTGCATGATGAAGATTATGATTATGACAAGCCTTCTACCTATAGAGTGACAGATATATCTCCAAAAAATCAGGAAATTACAAATATAGACATTGAAGTTGTTACATCTTGGATAGAAGAGATTTTCTCTCAATTTAAAAGAGCTATTGACACTATTGATATTAACGATATGCAAGTATATAAAGAGATAGAACAAACTATCCGTATTGAAGAAAAATTAAAAAAACTCAAAAGTATGGATAGAGAGTTTACTATTTTTGGTTCAGAAAAACATCAATATCAATTAAATCCTGTCATTAGTAGAGATGAACTTGTTGCTTTTGAGAAAAGACATCATATTGAGTTGCCACTTGGGTATAGAAATTTTTTATTAGAGGTTGGTAATGGGGGAGTTGGTCCTTATTATGGGTTGGAGTCTTTGGATGAAATTGAAAAAAATAAAAAAAGTGTTATGGATTTAAAGCTTCCTTTTCCACATACCCAAAAATGGAATTTCAATTGGGATAACGTGACTGAAGAGGAGTGGGAAACACTTATTGAAGATACTGAAGAAGGTTATTATATTCAAAAATGGTCTACAGGTTTGTTAGAAATATGTGATTTTGGATGTGGTATTAGTTTATGCTTAGTAGTCAATGGTATAGAGTTTGGCAATATGTGGGTAGATGACAGAGGACATCTAAACGGCATTTATCCTGACCCATATTTCAACCAAAAAGAGGACGAGAGAACGAGTTTTTTAGATTGCTATGAGATGTGGTTAGACCAGAGTTTAGTGGAGCTTGATAGTCTGCTTTATAATGGGAAATAAAAATAAAAGGTAAAAACGAAATATAAATTATCTCATTTAAAACCTCTGAACCAATCCCATAATTTTATCTTGCATCATGGAGATAATGGGAGCAGTTTTGAACTCATTTTTCGCATAGCCATACTGATTAAATAACTCTAACGGTGGGGCTGTGGTGGTGATTTTGATATTTTTAAACTGATATATATAGCTCTTATTCACATAGCCAATATCAAGCAACGTATCACAATCCCTCTCCATCATAAGAGATTTTCCCAAAAACTTATGATATTTTGACTCTTTAATAGGCACAATATAAAAATCTTTCCACTTCCTATTAATCGCTGTATAGATAGCCTCTTCTTGCTCTATTGTAACTCTATTTTTTAGTTTTTTCTGCCAATAACTTAAGTTTTTTTTGCCATATCTTATTTTGTTCTTATCACAATACTCAATCCACTTATCAAAAACAGTAGACACATCAGGAATCGAAGGCTTCAGCCTCGCCTTAGCTTCTTTTTTTACTTTAGGCTTTTTCGGAGATAAATCCTCCGACTCCTCACCTTTTTGGCTCTTCGTACAGTTCCCAAGAATCTCGCCAATCTTCTTCTTGGTATAGATAAAAAACAGATGCACATAATAGTACTTTCGCTTCTGCACCATCTCTATCAGCTTCATCTCTTTGAGTATTTTCTTGGTTTTCTTAACCCTATCAATCGCCCAATTCATCCCTTTGCGTGTAAACTCATCGGTTACAAGTGGTTGATTGGTCTTTTGGAGTTGGGCATGATAGATATAAAAACTATACAAGGCAAGGAGGTTCGCATAATCTTTACCATGCTTTAGAAATCGTTGTAAAAGATGAGGATGAATAACTATTGGATTTTCTATCGGTTCGAGTTCCATTTCTGTTGCCTTATATTTTTTTATATTCGGCATTGTAGGGTAATAATTCTTTTTTGTCAAGCTACTTTGTTGCTAAAGAGTCTATATCTTTTATTAAATTCTTGGAATATGTTGCAATTACATCTTTTATATTTTCTATATTTTGTTCTTTCTCTTTAAGTTGTATAACTTCTAAATAGAGTTCTATGGCTTTTTTTAACTGCATACTAACTTGATTTTTGGACACAGCACCTCTTAGTGTACTTTCACTATATCCAATCTTTTCACCCAATTCTTGATAAGTCAACCCCAACTCTTTAGAAACTCTTTTGACCAAATGTATCTCTTTTTCTTCCAAAACCACCACTCCTTTTTTATACGATTATACCAAAACCTCCCCTTTTCTTAAGAGAGTTTTTAAGTATCATTCTTCTACAAGGTAGCATTTTAAGTATGTGGGGTTGTTTTTGGGTGGGTTGTTTTTTGGGGTTTGGGTTATAGGAGATTTTTCCCTAAAAATACCGTTATATGCTGTTTAGCTATTTGAAATTTAGTGATATTTTTTAATAGTCCGATATATGGGCTATTCCCTGACTGTAGTAATATGAATGTTTATCTAATGGTCGGTGAACCGACCCTACGGATTTTTAGTATTTTAATGGTTGTAATTTGTAGGGTTTTGTGCTTCACAACACCATCAAATGGGAATGTTAAATATTATCAATATTTTAAAATTAAATAAATTTGGTCTTGACGGTGTTTTCGTGGGAAAATACCCTATGCCGTCCTCAATGTTTATTTGATACTATTTCTGTTAGGAACTTCTTTTTTATATTAAAATTTTACCAACTATTTACAAACTAATTGAGATTTATTGGGTAAGATAATAAAAAAGGAAAACAGATGTTGACAGTAAACATAGGAGATAATATTGGATTACTTATGATGGTTGTTTTTCCCATCGCTATGTATGGATTTTTACTGATAGACAAACTGATACGACGCTTATATGAGACCTTTTATGAGGAATGGGTTAGGGTTGGGAAGCCCAGTGGATTGTTATACTTTCCCCCAGATTCAAAAAATATCCAATCGATGATTGCTTTTCAAATAAATATTTTTGTTTGGTTCTTTAAAACACCTCAATGGATAAAAGATGATTCCCTTTCACTCTCTTATTTACGAAAAATACGATTGAGTTTAGCCCTAGGAAATATTTTGATGCTTCTTGGTGTGATAGCTCTCGTTCTCTCATTGAAACAATAAACATCTTGCAAAACTCTTTGGAATCGGAGGCTTCAGCCCCGAACAAGACGAGGCTAAAGCCATCGTTTCCTAGTTTTGCAAGAACTCTAATATAAATAAAAATGAAACCATATAAAGCAAAAAGATACTCTTTAGATGAACTGCCTACAGATTCCCCATGGAAAAGTTATGAAGGGTGTGAGATAAAATATTTTGTAGAAAATAACTTTTTACCCCTCCAAAAAAATACACTCTTTTTCAAAGAAACTTTTTCTAAAATTTGTAAAGAGATAAGTTTTGTTAAACGCTACAGTGAAGTTTTACAACGAGATTATTGGTTTGTTTTGTATTATCTCGGAGAGGATAAAGAGGGGTCTCTCTATTGTGTTGGTGGTGAGCCTGAAAAGCGTGTAAGTATGGGTGAAAAGTTCAAAAAAGTAGGATGGATTGACTACCCTGTAGAGTTGCTAGAGTTTTGGAAAATCCATGGTTTTTGGTTTGTTGATTTTATGGAATCTGAAAGCTTTTTAGAAGATTTAGATGCGTTATTATCAACCATTAACAACCTGTGTGTTCCCCATTATCGTTCACTTAAAAAGTTTGTTTGGGAATATTTAGTGAAAGAGAACTACTCTTTTGAACTTTTTTCTCTAAAAGAGAAACATGAGTTTTTTATCGACAGATATATTTTAGATGGCATCTATTTTTCTGAGGCTGATAACTCTGACAAGGTTTATCTGGTAAGGGCTTATGATAAAGAGAACTTTTTAAAAGAGTTTTATGAAGAGAGGAAAT
>Ga0256827_10001263_pt1 | contig 16124 bp, 15 predicted proteins | sample CV84metaG_FD_185977 | JGI IMG/M metagenome (GOLD analysis project Ga0256827, IMG submission 185977) | Hydrothermal vent microbial communities from East Pacific Rise, Pacific Ocean - CV84 | ecosystem: Environmental > Aquatic > Marine > Hydrothermal vents | place: Pacific Ocean: East Pacific Rise... | reverse complement strand
CTCAAATGAAGGAGAGTTTTGATTTTGATGATTTTTTTGCACATAAAAGAGGAAATAAATCTCCTGTTATAACTTTTAAAAATAAGAGAAATAGAAATCTTCAAATTATTAATCTAAAAGGTCAAGACAATTTACTCTTTGCTTTGCAAGAGCTTTTAAAGCCTGATGAAAATAGCATTGCAAAAATTGCTATTATTTCCGATGCTGATAGAGATTTTGAAGTTTCAAAACAGATGGTTAAAAAAGCAATAAAAGATTCAAAAATTAATAAAAATAAGTTTAGTATATTTTTGACCCCAAACAATAGTGACTTAGGAAACCTAGAGACGTTACTTCTGTCGTCATTAGAGAAAGAGAATATCCCACAACTTCAATGTTTTGGGGAGTATAAAAAATGTTTGACCAATGAAATAAAAGATATTGAAAAACGAGCCATAGACAAACATGAGGTAGAAGCCTATATCAAGTTTTCAGAGAAACCTAGAAATAGAAATCAAGCTCAATTCTCTTTTATAGATAGTCATGGAGATACAGGCTTGTGGGACTTGTCTAAAAAAGAGTTTACTCCTATTATCAAATTTGTGGAGTCAGTTTTTAAAAACTAATCACCCACAGGAAGATAAGCATACCCTTCATTCTGTTTGTCAATTAATCCAATCATGGAGTTAGGAATTATTTTTACAAAAGGGTAAATATCACTTTTCTTTATCTTTCTCTTCTTCATTCCTATCTCACAGATGAGAAACTCTACCTCATAGTTTTCCACCATAGACTTAATGCGTTTTGCTAAATCGTTGTGTGTTTTGATGAGGTTACTCTCTTTATAGTAGATAGAATCTTTAGGGTTAATAAGAAAAAATTTATAGGCTCCTCCATGAATGACAACAGTTACCTCTAACTCTTTTAAACTCGCTTCATAGTGGGCTTTGTTGGCAACAATGGCTTTTAATATTTTGCGTTCAAAGTTTTTTAAATTGTTGGTAGTTAAGTCATAAACCACTTTAATGGTTTGCTCTTGGGTGCTGTTGCTGTCGTTTGCTAAGAGGCTAAAAGATAGTAGGGTGAGTAGTAAAATTACTCTTTTCATAGTGTTTCTTTCTGTTTGGAATTTGTGTATATTTTATATAGTTTACTATAAAAATAATAATTTCTTATAGAATAAAATAAATTTTTACACTTTTTTTACACTTCTTCGTTATAGTAGTTCTTGAAATACCACTTAAAAGGAGTTTTGATGAACCAAAGTATGAGACGATTTACTTTAGCTACAGCAGTGATCTTATCTGCAACAGTTGCAACGTTTGCAGGCGATTTAACTAAAGCTTATGATATGCCAGATGCTAGTAAATTAATTGAAAAAGATGCATTGGCAGCACCAACTAAATTTACGATGCCAAAGAGTTGTAAACTAGATGATATTGCAGCAATAGAGAGAGGAGCTTTCTTTTTTCACAACCTTAATGGGAAAAAAGCCAAAGGTAAAGCACCAAAGGGTGTTGCTAAATTTGTTGAGAAAAAAGGCAAAGATGGCAAAGTTAAAAAGAAAGCAAAGCAGTATGGTAACTGTGTAGCGTGTCATAACATCGAAGGTGCAAAGGGTGGTGGAAACATTGGTCCTAATTTAACTGGATACAAAAAAACATTTTTAGATACAAAAGCAAGAGATGCAAAATTCGTTTATCAAAAAATTGCAGATGCAAGAATTGATAATCCTAAAACTCATATGACTATTAATCTTACAACCAAACTGTTTTCAGAATCAGAAATTTGTGACTTAACTGCGTATGTTATGTCTGAAAAAAAATAATCTTAAAGGAGATTTTACTATGGAAAGACGAAAATTTATTCAAGGACTATTTACAGCATCAACACTTGCAGTAGTAGTAACACCATCAGCCCTTATGGCAAAAGATGAGAAGAAAGCAAAGCTTAAAGGTCCAAATGACATGAGTTTTGAGGATGCTGTTAAAGTAATTACAGATGGTAAAGAGGTCAAAGATAGCGATAAAATTAAACTGACTGTTCCTGAAATTGCTGAAAATGGGGCTGTTGTTCCTGTAAAAGTGGAAGTGGATCATCCAATGACAGACAAAGAGTCTGTAACTGCGATTCATGTACTTAACACAGCGAATGGAAATGCACGATGTGCTGACATTATGTTAACTCCTGCTAACGACAAAGGGTACTTTGCAACACGTATTAAACTTAGTAAAACTCAAGAGGTAGTAGCACTGGTAGCTCTTAGTGATGGAACATTTATTAAAGCTGGTAAGAGTGTAAAAGTAACCATTGGTGGTTGTGGTTGATTTAACTCATTTCTGAGTAAATAGGCTGTAGGTTCGAGTGAATCGAACATGAAAAATTGTAAACGAATAAAGGATTGAAGATGGCAGAAAAACGAAAAGCGATGGTAAAAATTAAACCAAAAAAATATAAAGTTGGTGACACTGTAAAAGTTGACTTTATTGTTATTCACCCTATGGATACAGGGATGAAAAAAGATAAAAAAACAGGAAAAATCAAACCTGCACACTATATTGACAACATTACTTTTTCATTTGATGGTAAACCATTTACCACCATGAAAGTGTGGGAATCAGTATCAACCAATCCTTACTTCTCTGTAAACTACAAAGTGACAGGAAAAGGTAAAATTACGGTTGATTATAGTGATAACCAAGGTGAGAAAAACTCTAAGAGTAAAAAACTTAAGCCAAAAGGATAAACCATGAGAAAGTTACTACTACCTTTAGCATTTATGGTAACCGTAGCAACTGCTGGTGAGCAGTTTGCGATGAGTGATGCCGACAGAGCTATGTATAAAGAGATGTTAGAGAACAACCCTGCTGAGATTTATGTTGAAGAGGGTGGAGAGTTACTTGAAGAGAATCTTGGTGGAGATGAAGCCTTAGCAAAATTTTTAGGTGTCTCTGAAAAAGAGCTACCTAAATATATTGCAGGATTCCCACGATACATCAAGAAACTTGGAAACGTAGTTGGTGTTGACCAAGTGCTTCAAGCGATGGAAGTAGAGCAGGGTAAAAAGAAAACCAAGCTTAAAAGTGGCAAAATGTTCTCTATGTTGGCGTATGTAAAATCGTTAGCTAATGATGAGCAGTTTACCATTGACATCAAAGCAGATGAGCATATTAAAGCCTCGTATGCGTTGGGTAAAAAGACCTTTGAAACCCCTAGAGGTGGTCGGGGACTTTCTTGTTTAAGTTGTCACTCTGCTGACATTGTAGGGCAAGTTCTTAGAACGCAACCTCTTCCAGACCTTGGAAAAGTAGGGGCAGGGGCAACATGGCCAGCCTACAGAATGACCAAATCAAGCCTTAGAACACTTCAAAGAAGATTCCAAGGGTGTATGAAAAATGCTCTTCTTAAAGTAATTCCAATTGGTTCTAAAGAGATGGTTGGGCTTGAAGTTTATGTTTCGACACTAGCACAAAAAGAGAAACAACCCATTGCCATTCCAGGGCTAAAACGATAATTGAATAGAAACAGATAGGGAGAAATTATGGATATTAACAGACGTGATTTCCTACAGATTGCTATGGCTTTAGGGCTTGTAGGTACTGTAGGAGGGGGAACAAACCTTTTTGCTGGAGAGAGCAAAGAAGTAAAAGAGAAGATAAAAAGTTTGACTTTTAGTGATATTGTTGAGTTTGAAGCAAAAGGGAAAGCGACACTTTTACACATTTGTGACCTGCATGCCCATATTAAACCTCTCTATTGGCGTGAGCCTTCAACGCTTATCTCAGCTAAAAACTTGGTGGGAACACCAGGGTTTATCTGTGGGGGAAGTTTTGAAGATTTCTACGACATTAAAGCTGGTTCACTTGACCAATACTTTGACACCCACTCTAACTTTACAGAGTTGGCAAAAAAGTTTGGAATGATGGGTGGAATTGCTCATATGAAACCAATCATTGACCATGTTAAAAAAGAGCGTGGAGCAAACAATGTTCTGCTTCTTGACTCGGGTGACACATGGCAAGGTACAGCTGTTGCGTTAAAAACCAATGGTGCTGCCATTGTGGATGCTCAAAACTATTTAGGTGTTGACGTGATGGTTGGTCACTGGGAGTTTACCTATGGTAAAGAGCGAGTGATGGAGCTTATTAAAAAGCTTGATGGTGAGTTTATCTCTCAAAATGTGATTGACAACGACCCATTCTCAGATGAGTTTGAAGAGCTAATTTTCCCTCCCTACACCATTAAAGAGGTGGGTGGAGCGAAAATTGGTATTATTGGTCAGTCATTTCCATTTACTTCTACTGCAAACCCAAAACGATTTACCGAGGGTTGGAGTTTTGCCCTAAGACATGAGTCTCTTCAAGAGTACGTTAATGAGCTTAGAGAGAAGAAAAAAGTAGACTGTATTGTGGTACTAAGCCATGATGGTTTCTCAGTTGACCAAGAGTTGGCGAAGAAGGTTAAAGGAGTTGACTTTATTTTAAGTGGACACACCCACGACCCAAGTCCAAAACCAATTGTTGTGAACGATACGGTTATTTTAATTGCAGGAAGTCACGGTAAATATGTTGGACGGCTTGATTTAGATATTAAAGGCAAAAAAGTAGTTGACTACACCTTTAAATTGATGCCTGTCGCTTCAAAACTGATTCCTGCTGACAAAGCTGGAGAGAAGTTGGTGGCAGATGCCTACAAGCCGTATGACAAAGAGTTAAACGAAGTGTTGGGAACAACCAAAGGTCTTCTTTACAAAAGAGACACGTTCTACTCAACATTCGATGCACTCATAGGTCAAGCGATTCAAGATAAAGCGAAAGCTGATATTGTCTTTACCCCTGGTTATAGATGGGGAACAACGGTGCTTCCAGGTGACAAGATTTTAAAAGACAATGTCTATGAGATGACAGCCATTACCTACCCAGAGGTCTATACCTTTGATTTAAAAGGGGAAGTGATTGCTAATCTTATGGAAGATATTGCAGATAATGTCTTTAATGAAAACCCTCTTTTACAACAGGGTGGTGATATGAGTCGATTGACGGGTGCTAGTTATAGTATTAAGATTGATGCTCCATCAGGCAAAAGAATATCTGATTTTATGATAGGAGGTAAACCGATAGATGTTAAGAAAACCTATAGAGTCTCATCTTGGGGTGGAAACTTGCAAAGTGCAGGTGAAAATATGGATAAAGAGACACCTGCTGTTTATGAAGTAGTCTCTGACTACATAAGAGCGAAAAAGGTAATAGATATTAGCATGGAATCAAATGTGAAAGTGTTAGATTATTCATGTGGATGTCCCCAAAAAGGAGCTAAGTGTTAATTGAGACTTAGATAAAAGCGTCTCATCTTGTAACTTTGGTTGGTAAAAGATGAGACAAGAGGGTGTAATGTAAAATTACATTACAAGTATACATAATTATATCTTATGAATATAATAATTACAAAGGATGTCAAATGAAAAGAAATGCAATGATTAAAATCGCTACAGGATTAGCGTCAATACTACTCGTAACAACAACAGCTTCAGCTGGAGATGAAAAGCCATTTAGTAAACATAAGTTTTTTGGTTTTTCACAAATTGGTGCACAAGCAGGTAAAGGTGGGGTAAAAACGAATCAAAATGGTAAATTTAAAATGGATGCAGATCGTATTCGTTTAGGGTGGAAATATTTTTCAGGACCATTAGCAGGTAAAGTATTTTTAGACTTCGCAAAAACTGGTGATTCTGGTTCAGGTATGCCAAACATCATTAAAGATGCGTTTATCTCATACAAGTTTAGTAATGCAGCTGTGGTAAAAGCTGGTATGATTAAGACACCTGTAGGTATGGGATTTACCATTCCAGGTTGGAACTTAGATGTTATTAAACGTGGATTTGACAAAAAACTGGCATTTGAGAGAGCGTCAGGTCTTATGCTTTCAGGTCGTACCATTGGTGGTAGTGGAAAAGTAAATGGCTTAGAGATGGGTCATGAGCGTCCTTGGCATGGATTTGGATATGACCTTATGGTCTCAGGACAAACAGGTCGTTCAGGTGCTGTTACTAATGCAAACGTTGGAGATGACAACGCTTACATGGGGCGTGTTATGTATGATAATGGTCAAGCATTACACACAGAGATTGGGTATGGTGTCTCTAAGAATGCTGGGGGTATTGATACCGATACAGCTACAGATGGGAATCAAGGAACAGAAGATTATAAAGTAATAAATGTTGGTATTGATTCTCACTTTGATGGTGCAAACCTGAAAGCTGAGTATTATGATACTAAAAATATTCGTGGTGTAAAAGATTGGAATATGAAAACAGTTGCATTAACTGGTACATACTACTTGACAGATACGTTAGAGGGTGCTGTTAAGTATATTAGTGGGTCAGGAGATAAAGGTGCTACAAGTGCAAAAGCAACTAACACTTATCTTGGACTAAACTACTATATTAATCCTAAAAATAATAAAATGGATAGAAAATCAAGACGAAGTAGAAATCAGCATAGAATTCAGTTAAACTACGTTCTTGCTGGTGGTGATGCAGGTGATGCTGATGCAAATACAGTATTTAGATATGCTGGTGGAGCATTCTACAAAGACAACGCTATCTTAGCACAGTACCAATTTAAATTCTAGACTCTAAATTGACCCTATCTTTTAAGATAGGGTCAACTCTAAACCATAGAGATAGGGTTAAAAGGGATTATTTCACATTTTCTCACCCTTTAACTCTATCTGTATGGTTTTATGGACTAAACTGCAACAAAAAAGGAAAAACCAATGAGACTACTCTTTACAATAAACATTTTTTTTACCTTGCTACTTGTTGCTGACAATATTAACCACGATGAAGATATTGAGATAGATGGCAAGAAGGTTTACCAGCAGAAGTGTGCCTCTTGTCATCAACTTTACATTTCTCCTTCTCAACTAATGGAAAACTTTATGGAGCAGAATAATACTATTTTAAAGCTCACTGCCCCCACCATTAATCAGATTGTATTTCGTCTGAAGAGCCGAATTGGTGACCCTAAGGGAGATGAAGATATGCATCGTATGGAAGTAGAGAGTTTTGTGGCTGACTATCTTATGAACCCTGACAAAGAGAAGTCGGTTTGTCTGCCTAAAGTGTTACGTCATTTTGAAACCATGCCCAGTATGAAAGGGAAAATATCCGTAGATGAGATTGATGCTGTATCCACTTTTCTCTATAACTATAATCCCGATGACCATGTGGCGAAAAAGTTAGAGTTGGTGGGCTACACCAAAGCGTTAGAGATAGCCAAAAAAGAGGATAAGATTATTCTTTTAAAATTGACCCGTGAGCATTGCCATTTTTGTAAAAAGATGGACAGAGAGGTCTTTGCAGAGAGTGTGGTACGAGATGCTCTGAATAAAAATTTTAAAGTAGTAGAGATAGATATTGGAAAAGAGGGAACACTTCCGTTGGGACTCAAAAAGGGGATGACCCCTACCTTTGTATTTGTCAATAAAGAGGAGAAGATTATGGCAAAAATTCCAGGAGCATGGACGAAAAAAGATTTTTTGGAAATTTTAAAAGAGGCTGTTAAAGCCAAAGGAGAGAGAGAGTGAAACAACTGTTTATAGTATTTTTGTTAATAACAACTTTTATGAGAGCAGAGACAGAGTTTGCTGAACCAAAACCCTCTATGGATAACCCACGAAAGTTTGTTTTTCCCATTACCAAATGGGACAGAGATGAGGTTAACCATATTTTAGGTTCAGCCAATAATGTGATTAAGTTCTATGGGGTAGACAACACAGAAGTGGTCATTGTTGCCTATTCACAAGGGATTAAGGCACTAATGAAGTATCATGATGTACGCATTGAGAAACGTGTCAAGTCACTAATGACCTATGATGTTGAGTTTATTGCCTGTCAAAATACCATGAAAACACTAAAAATAGATAAAAAAGATTTATTGGAAGATGTAGAGGTGGTTACAGCAGGAATTGTGGAGCTTATTGAGCGACAACTGCGTGGATATATCTATATTCGACCATAATTAGAGTTCTTTCAAAACTAGGAAACGACGGCTTTAGCCTCGATTTTTTCGGGACTAAAGTCTCCGATTCCAAAATGTTTTGCAAGTACTAAATTAAATTTAAACTAAAGGAGAGAAGATGAAACTCATCATGAAAAGTATCTTAATAGGGTCACTATTAACCGTAGGTGTAACAGCCAAAGAGAACAATGCAACTAAAAGCGTAAAAGAAGAGGTGGCTAAAAAAACAGCTCTAACAACAAGTGATATTCGTCTGCTTACTGCTGACAATAAAGAGGGAAAGATTACCCCTAAAACCATTGAAGAGGCGTTTAAAAAAGCAGGTTTTTTCATCTCTGCTAACCGAGATATGAATGGACCATTTAAGAAACAGTTTAAGGAGTCTGGTTTTGAGACCTATAACCTCTTTACCTTTTACAAAAAAGATGTGGTACTAGAGCTGGCGAAAAAATACCCTAACATTGGTCTTTTTGCTCCAATGAGTATGTCTATTTATACTAAAAAAGGGGAAAAAACTATCTCTGTTTCATCTCTTTCAGCAGAGGCAATGCAGAAAATTATGAAGATTCCAACTGATGAAAAACTCTTAACCGATTTACGAGCATTGGTTGAGAAGACACTTAGTGAAGCGATGCCCAATGCAAAAGAGGAAAAACTCTCTTACACTATCCAAAAACCAATTGGTGATTTGGTAACAACTTTTACGATGGAGATGGACAAAGATGAGTGGGAAGATGAACTTGATGAGTTTAAAATGGGCTTTGAGGGGGATATTGTTACCAATGGATTTGTCATTGCAGGTCAGAACAATTTAGGTGATGATTTTGAAGAGGCAAAGTATGAAGGGTTTGATTTTTATGAAGTCTACTCCATTTGTAAACTCCCTGTCATCTTTACCATTGCCAAAACACATCCAGAGGCTGGTGCATTTGCTCCATGTTCACTCTATTTAGAGAAAAAAGTTGAACAAAACAATATGAATATTGGATTTCCTTCGGTCTATAACTGGATAAGCTCAATGGGGCTTGAAGATAAAAAAGATATTGAAGTGCTTGAAGATGCTCAAAAAAGAATGACCAATATTCTTAAAGGGTTAACAGAGTAATTTTATACTCTGTTTTTTACCCTCTTTCTACTTCATTTAAAAGTATCTATGGTGGAACCTATTATTAACTTTTCATAGTTTTACATTCCTTATCTTTTATAATTGTATTAATGTTTTTAATAGGTTCCCTCGTAGATATTTGCTGTCACGACTTACTGTTAACAACTCTTCGTCCCCATAAAAAGCGTTTTTTATAAAAAGGCTTCTTTCTAAAGCTGGTAATGACCACTTTCTTTTTGGCAGAACTGGCGTGAATAAATCTTCCATTGCTAAGATAAATTCCCACATGGTTTACACGTTTACTAAATTTCTTCTCAGTATCAAAAAAGACCATGTCACCACGTCGTAAATCTTTAAACTCAACACGTTTTCCAAACTTCGCTTGCTCTCTTGAGACACGAGGAATATTAATACCCAAAGTTGAGTGAAAAACCTCTTTGGTAAAGCCTGAACAGTCAAAATTGTTAGGACCTGTTGCTCCCCAAACATATCGGTTACCCAATTTTGCTTTGGCATATTTCTCAATTTTTTGAAGAATAGATGGTTTTTTTAGAGTCTGTTTAAATTTTTTTGGAGAACTTTTAGGAGTTTTTGGAAGATTCTCTTGAATCATAATAGGAGGGAGTGTTGCAAGGCAACTTTGAATAGATTGAATATTGGTAAGTTCTTTAGAGCCTTTTACCAAGGCTTGAATCTCTTGTTGAAGGGTCTCTATCTCCTGCCTCTCGTTAGACTCTTTGGTTTGAACGGTTAAGGGAAGAGAGGCTATTTTTGTTGCTATCTCTTTAGGTTGTAACGCCTCTTCTTCTATCTTCATATATTTATGAGTAAGAGGATAAGAGACGTAAGCCATTTTACTAGAAGGGGTAGCACTAGGAGTAGATTTTGTCTCTTCATAAACAAACTTAACGTATGCAAATATAAGTAGTTGCATGGTTATGATTGAGAGAAGAATAGAGATTATTCGATTCATTATTTTACCTTTAAATATTTTATAACTAAAAAAAACTATATTTAATACTACTATTTTAAAGCTTTTAGTTAAATAAAAAATCATTATAGACTACTTTTTCTGAATTTTTTAAATATATTTACTCAAAATGAGCGATTTAAGAGATTTTGCTATAATTTCAAAAATTCTTTTAAGGGCTGTAAATGAGAGCATTACTTAGTGTAAGTGATAAAAATGGTGTGGTGGAATTCGCACAAGGTTTAGAAAAAATGGGTTGGGAGATTATCTCAACGGGTGGAACCTATAAAAAACTTTCTGAGTCGGGTGTGAAGGTTATTGAGATAGATGAGGTAACAAAGTTTCCAGAGTGTTTTGAGGGGCGAGTGAAGACACTAAATCCTTATGTTCATGGTGGAATTCTTCATAAACGTGGCGATGAAGCTCACGTAGCTCAAGCCAAAGAGCTTGGAGTTGAGGGAATCGACCTTGTTTGTGTTAACCTCTACCCTTTTAAAGAGACCATTGAGCGTACCGATGATTTTGATGAGATTATAGAGAACATCGACATCGGTGGACCTACCATGGTACGTTCTGCTGCTAAAAACTTTAATGATGTGCTTATTGTAACCGATGCTGATGACTACAGCTCTGTACTAGAGGCACTAGAAAACAAGGCTGATGATTTGGAGTTTAGACGTAACCTTATGATAAAAGCGTTTGAACATACAGCTTCGTATGATGCGATGATTGCCAACTATATGAATGGACGATTTAACAATGGTTTTGGTAAGTATCAGTTTATTACAGGTAAAAAATCATTTCAGACACGTTACGGCGAGAATCCACACCAAGATGGTGCGTTGTATGAGTTTGACAACCACTTTACCAACAACTTCAAACAAGTGAAGGGTGAAGCCTCATTTAACAACATTAATGATGTCAATGGAGCGTTAAAAATCGCTTCAAGTTTTGGCAATGAGAATGCTGTCTGTATTGTTAAACATGGTAATCCTTGTGGATTTGCTCTTAAAGGAACACTCTTAGAGTCGTATACCGAAGCTCTTAAGTGTGACCCCGTTTCTGCTTTTGGTGGTGTGGTTGCTGTTAATGGTGTGGTAGACAAGGTGTTAGCTGAGAAGATGAATGAAATCTTTTTAGAAGTTGTGATGGCTGGAGATTTTACAGAGGAAGCTTTAGAGGTATTTGCTAAGAAGAAACGTCTTAAACTTTTCGCACAAGGTAATGAAAAACTTATTATGTCTAAAGATTCTCATGACTTCAAACACGTTGATGGTGGGTTTGTCTATCAAAACTCAGACTGTATCTGTGACAATGAAGTTCATAACGCTCACAAAAAATCTGAATTAACTGCAACAGAACAAGAGATGAAAGACCTTGAGATTGCGTGGAAAGTAGCAGGGTTGACCAAGTCAAACTGTGTTGTCTATGTAAAAGATAGTGCAATGGTAGCTGTAGGTATGGGTATGACAAGTCGTGTTGATGCTGCTCAGTGTGCTTTAAAGAAAGCCAAAGAGATGGACTTAGATGTGAGTGGTGCAGCGATGGCAAGTGAAGCATTCTTCCCATTCCGTGACTCTATTGACGCAGCTGCTGAGGCTGGAGTAAAAGCCATCATTGAACCAGGTGGAAGTATTAGAGATGATGAGGTCATCGAAGCTGCGAATGAGCATGGAATCTCACTCTACTTTACGACTGTTAGACACTTTTTACATTAACAATTTTCTTGTATAATTTTCTGCAAATTATTCACAATTATTTGTTAATATGGAGCAAGAGAACTAAACAAGGATAAAATTAATGAAAAAAATATTATTTGGACTACTATATTTAGGGACAGTAGTAATGGCAGAGATAACCAATATTCCTGTTACTGTCGAGTTTGTAGAGTCAAATAAAACAAAAATTATTGATATAAGAACTGAGAGTGAGTGGCGAGATTTGGGTGTCATCAAAGATGCCCATTTCATTACATTTTTTAATGAAAAATCAAAATATGACATCGACGCATTTTTAAAAAAGCTCAATAGAGTTATTGAAAAAGGTGAACAGTTTGCCATTATCTCCAACAGTGCCAGTCGTACCAAACTGATTTCAAATCTTTTGGGACACAAACTTGACTATGATGTGGTCAACCTTATTGGTGGTATGGAGAAACTGATTGATGAGGGTTATGAAGTTCAAAAGTATATTCCAGAAGAAGAAATAGCTCTTTTAAAGAGAGAAAAAGTAAAAAATGAGCATATAGAAAAAGAGAAAATTGTGATTCTTAAAAAAGAGGTTCTTGCCTTAAATGACAATAATAGTACCAAATAGTCAAAGTGACTATTTAGAGTTCAAATGCTTGTTGCATATAGGGCTTAATCGCATCAAAACCAAATTGATGATTGGTAAAATATTCAAATGCTATAACTCCTTGATAGAGTAACATATCACTTCCATCTTTGGTGGGTTTCTCATTCTCTTTGGCAAACTTTAAAAAGGGTGTCTCTTTCCCATAAATAACATCAACACAGGCTTTTGCATTAGGGATTACCAGCTCCAATATCTCAACAGGGCAGGGGAGAGACTCATCTTCAAGTCCAGCAGAGGTCATATTAACCACCAAATCAAATGGCTCATTCATCTCAAAATTTTCAAATGTAAACGTTTTAAAGCCCTCTTTTTCATAGCGTTCCAGCCGTCCAGCACTTCGGTTTAAAAGGGTCACGTCATAACCAGCATCACGTAGTACCACCGAAGTTGACTGTGCTGTTCCCCCAGCTCCCAAAAAGAGTACTTTTTTACACTCCCCAAACTCCTCTATGGCTTTTAAGAACCCAGGAGCATCGGTGTTGTAGCCATAGAGTTTTCCATTTTTATTAACAATGGTATTAACAGCTCCCACTTTTTGAGCAAATGCATCAAGCTCATCACACGCTTCAAATGCATACTCTTTATGAGGTACGGTAATATTTGCCCCACTGATATTAAGTTCAAAAAATTTTGCTCTTAATGTAGCACCATCTTCTAATTTATAGCGTGTATAAACTCCACTATAATCTAACCCTTTAAATGAGAGATTATGCATAAGAGGTGATTTTGAGTGGGAGACGGGGTTACCAAAGATAGTGAAGAGTTTGGGCATGATTGTTCCTAAATTTTTTTGAGATTATAGCATGAATTGGTAGGAGAGTTTATCTCCCATATCGCCTAGCCTTAACAGCCTCTCCCAATTTAAAGACAGCCATAGCATAAAAAGTACTATGGTTATAGGTAGTAATAACCCTAAAGTTATGTGTTCCAAACCAAAGTTCGTCGTAGCTAAATTTAGGGAGTTTGATGAGTGAAACTGGTCCTTTGTAGCTTAAGCGAGTACGGGGGGTGATTTTGTATTTTTTACGCAGTCGGTATTGAGAATATTTTGTTTTGTAGCCTGTCTTTAATTTTCTAAATCGACTTCCTCGGTATTTGGCACGGACGGCGACTTGTCGGATGCCTCTGTTCCAGCCATTTCGTGCAAAATAGTTGGCAACTGAACCGATGGCATCTTCGGCGTTCCATAGGTCAATAACTCCGTCGTTATTGAAGTCAACAGCAAACTCTAGGTAGGAGCTGGCGATAAATTGACCATAGCCCATTGCTCCTGCATTTGACCCCATGAGGGTTGAAGCGTCAAGGTGTGAGTGTCGGGTCATGAGCAAGAATTTTTCAAGTTGGGTGGTGTAGAAACTCTCTCGTCGGTTGGGTAACATCGCTTTGGTGGTGAGTACATCAATGACTCTCCTCTTTCCAAAGTTAACCCCATAGGCTGTCTCCACACCTAAGATACCTACAATAAATTCAGGCAAGACCCCATACTGTTGATAGGCTTTGTTGAGTGCATTTTTATGCTTTTCCCAAAATGCTACCCCACGGTTAATGTTACGTTCGTAGATGAACATTCCTTTGTATCGGTCCCATTTCCCTTGTGGCTTACTATTGGTGTTACTTTTTGCTCGATACTCCTCCACAAATTGATGTACATTCTCTGCACTGGAGAAGAGTTGGTAGAGGTACTCTCGGTCAAATTGATATTCATTACACATTCTATCAATAAAATTTATCAGTTTATAGTTACCAGCAAAATAGCCACCAACTCCTCCTGTGGTTGTCGAGCTACTCTGTTCGATGATAGCTCTTCCTAACATAGGGTTTATAGGGGGAGATGTCATTAAAGAAGTAGGGGCATGGTAGATGGGTCTATTGACAACACCAGTATGAGGAACGCCAGCGTTTATCACGGTACTGTTTGCCAACGCAGGGTTTTTTACAATATTGTTTTTGATGAGACTGGTGTCGGTGCTGTTGGTGTCTGTTTTAGGTGGGGTTACTTTTTTGGTACTACACGCTGAAAGTGCGAGGAGTAGAAGCAGAGGGGTAAGTCTGTTAACTGTCATTATATATGTTCCAAGTTCCGATTTTGGGCGTATTATAATAAGTCCACGATGAGATAGCTATTAAATAGCATAATAAAATTTTTATAACCACTCCTTTCACGATAAATTTGCTATAATTCGCCTAATAAAACACGGTGGAGTAACAGTAATGGTTTATAATCATGAGACAATAGAGAGAAAATGGCAACAAAAATGGAGTGAACAACAGGCATTTGAGCCAAAAGATGATAAAACGTTAGATAAAAAATATATTTTAAGTATGTTCCCTTTCCCTAGTGGGCGACTCCACATGGGTCATGTGCGTAACTACAGTATTGGTGATGCGATGGCTCGTTACTACCGAAAACAGGGCTACAATGTACTGCATCCAATTGGGTGGGATGCCTTTGGGATGCCAGCTGAAAATGCAGCGATTCAACATGGGCGACACCCTAAAGATTGGACGTACTCTAACATCGACTACATGAGAAAAGAGTTGGCAACGTTGGGGCTTTCGTTCTCTGAGACACGTGAGTTTGCTACGTGTGATGAGTTGTACACAAAGTGGGAGCAAGAGTTTGTCATTAAGATGTTTGAAGAGAAGTTGCTCTATCGTGAGTCTACCACGGTCAACTGGTGTGAATCTTGTCATACTGTTTTAGCCAATGAGCAGGTTGAAGAGGGGTGTTGTTGGCGTTGTGACAACGAAGTGGAGTTAAAAGAGTTGCCAGGGTACTACCTTGATATTAAAAAATACTCCGATGAGTTGCTTGAAGATTTAAAACTCTTAGAGGGGCATTGGCCGTCACAAGTCTTGGCGATGCAGAGCAACTGGATTGGTAAGTCGCAAGGGTTGGAGTTTGGTTTTAAATTTAGTGATGCTTCAAAAGCAAAACTAGAAAACAAATTTGAAGGTTTTGAGGTTTTTACTACTCGACCTGATACGGTGTATGGTGTAACCTACACAGCGTTAGCCCCTGAACATCCTATTGTCAAAGCGTTGATTAAAAACAGGCTTCTTGATGCCGATGTTGCTGAGAAAATCACAGCGATGGGGAACATGACAGAAGTTGAACGTGCCAAAGCTGACAAAGAGGGGTACGATTTAGGAATTACAGTAATTCATCCATTGACCAATGAAGAGATACCTGTTTGGACAGCCAACTTTGTCTTGGCAAGTTATGGGGGTGGGGCTGTGATGTCTGTGCCAACTCATGATGAGCGTGACTTTGAGTTCGCAACCAAATATAGCCTTCCTATGAAGTACGTTATTGCAGATTCGGAATCGGAGGCTTTAGCCCCGAACAAAGCCTACACAGGTGAAGGAAAACTAATTAACTCCCAAGAGTTCAACGGTATAAAAAACACCGAAGCAAAATCAGCCGTAATCAAACTCTTTGAAGAGAAAAACTTAGGAAAAGGGACAACCAACTACAAGCTAAGAAACTGGGGAATCTCTCGTCAACGTTATTGGGGAGCTCCAATTCCATTTGTCCATTGTGACAGTTGTGGGCTTGTACCTGAAAAGGTAGAAAATTTGCCAATCGCTCTTCCTGAGGATGTCGAGATTACAGGTGAGGGGAATCCACTTGCCAATCACCCAACATGGTCAAACTGTAGCTGTCCACAATGTGGAGCAGAGGCAAAACGTG
>Ga0256827_10001261_pt1 | contig 16127 bp, 13 predicted proteins | sample CV84metaG_FD_185977 | JGI IMG/M metagenome (GOLD analysis project Ga0256827, IMG submission 185977) | Hydrothermal vent microbial communities from East Pacific Rise, Pacific Ocean - CV84 | ecosystem: Environmental > Aquatic > Marine > Hydrothermal vents | place: Pacific Ocean: East Pacific Rise... | reverse complement strand
ATTGCTTGGGTGATATTGTGCACAATAATAAGGAAGTGGAACGCTTGGCGGAATTGGGTCTAGTTATTATTGACCATCAGAAATTTAGTGAGTTACGAAACGAAAAAGTTTTGATACGTGCTCATGGCGAACCGCCAGAAACTTATAAGATGGCATTAGAAAATGGAATCGAATTAATTGATGCTTCATGTCCGGTAGTGTTGAAACTTCAGAATAGTGTACGACTTGGAAATGAAGAGATGAATCGTAAAGATGGTCAGCTGGTTATTTATGGTAAACAAGGCCACGCAGAGGTTTCAGGATTGGCTGGGCAAACTAAGGGGGATGCTATTGTAGTAAATTCAAAAGAAGATCTTTTGAATAAAGTTGATTTCTCGAAACCCGTAAATTTGTTTTCGCAAACCACCCAAAGTATTGAGGGTTTTAATGATATTGTGAATACTATCGATGCTAAGCAAAAGGAAGAAGGGGTAACGGATAATTTTATTATTCATGATACAATTTGTCGACAAGTGTCGCATCGAGCACCACAAATGAAAACGTTTTCCGAAAAACATGATGTAGTACTTTTTGTTAGTGGAAAGAAAAGTTCAAATGGTAAGTACCTTTATGGAGTATGTAAAGACACCAATCCAAGCTCGTATTTTATTTCTTCCAAAGAGGAAATTGATTTTTCGTGGTTTAACGATGAAGATTCCATTGGAATATGTGGAGCAACTTCAACACCGCGTTGGTTGATGGATGAAGTGGCTGAGGCTATTGAGGCTAGAAAGTAAAAGCTTGTATATAAAAGTAAGAATAAGCCCTCCAAGAGTTTTAAACTCTTGGAGGGCTTATTCATTTTAAGTCTTTACTCAACCAGTTGATATTCAAAAAAACAGTTTTGTAGTTTGGGAAATAATTTCTACTTTTGCAGCCCCTTAAAATAAGGGAATTATAGATAATTAATTTATGTTTAACCAGACTGTAATTCAGGCAGTCACATTAAAATCATTATGGCAGACGAAAATGTCAAAAAAGAAGAGGTTGTAGCAGAAACTGAAGAAGTGAAAGCTGAGCCTGTTGCGGAAGCAACAAAAGAAGAAGTAGAAGTTAAAGTTGAAGAGCCAAAAGCTGAAGAAGCTAAGGCAGAAGTGGAAGCTCCTAAAGCTGAAGCTAAAAGCACTGAGCCAATCGAGTTTGATTGGGATGCTGCTGATGAAGATGTTGACATTTACACAAAAGAAGATCGCAAAAAATTTGAAGACCTTTACAATGGTACTCTTAAATCAATCAATGAGCAATCAGTAGTTGATGGTACAGTAATGGGCTTAAACTCTCGTGAAGTAGTAGTAAACATTGGGTTCAAATCTGATGGTGTTGTTTCTCGTGGAGAATTGCGTTATAAAGAAGACTTGAAAGTTGGAGATATTATTCCAGTTTATGTTGAAAGTCAAGAAGATGTTCAAGGACAATTAGTATTGTCACACCGTAAAGCTCGTACATTAAGATCTTGGGATCAGGTGAATGAGGCTATGGAAAAAGACGAAGTAATCAATGGATTTATCAAATGCCGTACTAAAGGTGGTTTGATCGTTGACGTATTCGGAATTGAGGCTTTCTTACCAGGTTCACAAATTGATGTGAAGCCTATCCGTGATTATGATGTTTATGTTGGAAAAACAATGGAATTCAAAGTTGTGAAAATCAACAATGAGTACAAAAACGTTGTAGTTTCTCATAAAGCTCTTATTCAAGGTGAGCTTGAAAAACAAAAAGCTGAGATTATTTCTAAGTTGGAAGTTGGACAAGTATTGGAAGGAACTGTTAAGAATATTACTTCATACGGAGTATTTATCGACCTAGGTGGTGTTGATGGTTTAATCCACATTACTGACCTTTCTTGGGGTCGTATCAATCATCCAGAAGAGATTGTTGAATTAGATCAGAAAATCAATGTAGTAATCCTTGATTTTGATGAGAATAAGAAACGTATTGCTCTTGGATTGAAACAATTAACTCCTCACCCATGGGATTCTCTTGACGAGAAAATGAAAGTAGGTGATAAGCTTAAAGGAAAAGTGGTTGTTATTGCTGACTATGGTGCATTTGTTGAAATTGCTCCTGGTGTTGAAGGTTTAATCCACGTTTCTGAAATGTCATGGTCACAACATTTACGTACTGCTCAAGATTTCTTGAAAGTAGGTGATGAGGTAGAGTCAGTAATTTTGACTTTAGATCGTGAAGAGCGCAAGATGTCTCTAGGATTGAAACAATTAATTCCAGATCCATGGGAGAATATCGAGCAACGTTATCCAAAAGAGTCTAAGCATACAGCTATTGTACGTAACTTCACTAACTTCGGTATCTTTGTTGAGTTAGAAGAAGGTGTTGATGGATTAGTTCACATTTCTGACCTTTCTTGGTCTAAGAAAATTAAGCACCCAGCTGAATTTACCAAAATTGGTGAGAAGCTTGATGTAGTTGTTCTTGATGTGGATACTGATAACCGTCGTTTGAGCTTAGGTCATAAGCAATTAGAAGAGAATCCTTGGGATGTATTCGAAACTGTATTCAGTGTAGGAACAACTCATAAAGGATCTGTTATCACTGTTAACGATAAAGGTGCTGTTGTAACATTGCCTTATGGTGTTGAAGGATTCGCTCCAAAACGTCATTTGCAACGTGAAGATGGTGCAAACGTAGTTGTTGACATGGAAATGGAATTCAAAGTAATAGAGTTCTCTAAAGACAGCAAGAAAATCATTTTATCGCATAGCAATATCTGGAAAGAAGTTGTTGCAGGTGAAAGAGCAAAAGATAATGCTAATAAGAAAGCAGCATCTAAAGCTACTGGAAAAGCGATGAAAAATGTTAACCAAAATGTAGAAAAAACTACTTTAGGTGACTTAGGAGTTCTTGGAAATCTTAAAGCTGAATTGCAGAAAGACGAAAAAGCAAAAGCTAAGAAGTTTATGAAAAAGATGGATACTAAAGAAGATGCTAAGTCGGACGACAAAGCAGCTGAATAGTATTTTTTCTAAACAAATATATAAAGGTCTGTCTCTTTTGAGGCAGACCTTTTTTATTTGCACGTCTCGAATTGACTTATATTTGTCGCCTAATTACAAGCTTTAGTATTATTAAATACATTAAAATTAAAAATATATGACACGAATTAAAATTATTATTTTTTTAAGTCTTTTTCTGTTTACTCTATCTAGTATCAATGCTCAAGAAAATTATTTTAACTTCAAAACAGGTTCTTGGGCTTCGATATTAAAAAAGGCTAAGAATAGCCAAAAAACAATATTCATACAGACCTATAGCAAAGATTGTGATGCTTGTCGTCGAATAGCGAATGAAACATGGACGGATAAAGAATTGGGTGAACTCTATGCAAAATCTTTTATTTTGTATAAAATTGATTTAAATTCAAAAGCGGCCAAATCCCTTAAGAAGGAGCTAGGAATTAATGCCAATCCGACGAGTATTTTTGTTGATATGTATGGCCAAGTAATCCATAAATATGTTGGTTTTGTATCCGTAAGTGTCATGAGAGATATGGCTAGGCGTGTGAATTCAGGACGAGAAATTCTTGTCAAATATAATAGTATGTTTAGTACAGGGGTAGGTGACTTTGGTGCCGATGAGTTGTTGGATTATGCGAATGTTTTATTAAATGCTGGTGAGAATACAAAAGATGTGGCTGATGCCTATTTTGGTACTCAGAGTCGTGAGATGCTTTCCGAATCATATAATATAGAGGCGATGTTAAAGTTTACTGATGATATTAATTCGAGGGAGTTTGATGTAATGGCTCGTCGAGATTTTAGTAAGGAAATAGATCCAAAGTATTATGATCAGATAATGCTAAAAGTAGAAGATATTATAAGTTTGAGTATCACTAATTATCTTATTAATAACCCTCATCATGAATTGCTAATGGATACTCTTGAAAGAGTTATTGAGTATTACCATATTGAGAATCAAGATTACTTGATTTCTCGGCTTGAACTTGATTATTTGGATTATGTAGAACCCAATCCTAATGACTATTTTATAAAGTTGGTTGATTATATGAATTTACATTTGGCATTCTTAAGTCCTCAGGAAATTGGAGATAAATGTCAGCGTGTTGTTGATGAATGTAGTATAGCAGCTATAGATAATGAGTCGATTAATTGGATGATGGAGGCAATAGCAAGAGATTCAGAAGATATGGATTTACAAATGACCTTTATTGATGTATTGGTAAAAAATAAACATTTTGATGAGGCAAAGGAGTTGGCTGAGCAAGTATATATGAGAAAATATGGAGAGTCAGAATATGGCACCAAAAAACTTGAGGGATTTTATAAGAAACTTGCTAAAATGGAATTGCAGCAAGGGCAAGAATCGCGTTAATGAATAATCATGAATTTACCTGTTAAACAGATTTTACGAGTATTTATTTTGATTGTTTTAGAGTAAAAGAGAAAGTTGTGCCAAGCCCAACAGTGCTGCGAACATTAATTGTTTGCTTATGTGCTTCAATGATGTGTTTTACAATGGAAAGTCCAAGCCCTGTTCCTCCTGACTCTCGTGAACGGCCTTTGTCAACACGATAAAATCGCTCAAAAAGTCGAGGGATATTTTCTTCTTCGATACCTATTCCGTTGTCGCTAACCTCAACTAAAATATTCTCATCCATATCATAAAAGCTAATTTTGATACGAGGGTTTTTAGGTGCGCCAATGTATTTAATGGCATTATCAATTAGGTTGGTAAGTACTTGATGAATACGATCTCTATCGGCTTCTACAAATTTTGCGTCTTGTTCGGTTCCTTTCGACATGAAAATTCGGATACCTTTGTTCTTAGTCATCATCTCATAACCTTCAATTACTTCATCAACAAATTCAATGAGGTTAAATTTGGTTATCATTAGGTCGAGAGACCCTGATTCTAATGCTGAAATGGTTTCTAAATCGTCCACCATCTCTATGATTCTTTCAATACTTTTTTCTGTCCTTTTTAAATACTTTACATTGATGTTTGGATCGTCAATACCGCCATCAAGCAGGGTCATCACATAGCCCTGAATATTAAAGATAGGGGTTTTTAGTTCGTGACTAACATTACCTAAGAACTCACGGCGATATTGTGCGGATTCTTTAAGGTGAGTAATCTCGTCGCTTTGTAATTTCGCCCAATCTTCTACCTCTTTACTTACATTTTCCAATGAATTGCTTTTCTCATCGTAGAATTTAGCTTTCTCATCCTTACCAAGTTTTAATCGGTGAATGGTTTTATAAATAAGTTTTACCTTACTATAAATAAAAGTTTCGAGAGTGTGGTAAATGATAAAATATACAAAAGCAAAGAATATGATAAGGCTAAGAACAAAGAGCTCTTTACCACCTTGATCTTTGATTATAGAATAGAATAGAGATAAAAAAGCCGCTACACCTAAAATGGTAAGGGTTGTGAAAAATGCAATCGTTTTCGGGCTGTGTTTTGGTGGTAACATTAGACTTTGTATTTATAACCTACTCCCTTTATCGTGTAGATATTATCAAGCTTTAATTTGTCCCTTATTTTTCGGATGTGCACATCAATCGTGCGATCCCCAACCACTACATCACTTCCCCAAATACTTGAAAGTATTTCTTCTCTTGTGAATACCTTACCAGGTTTTGAGCATAGTAAACTTAAAAGTTCGAATGCCTTTTTTGGGAGAATAATCTCTTCGTTATTTCGAATGATAAGATAACGTTCAAGATCGATGCTTAGGCCGTCTAATTTAATAATGTTTTGATTTGTATCAATGGTTTTATTAGAGTTAACTCTACGTAAAAGGGCTTTTACCTTACTGATAAATACTTTAGGTTTAACAGGTTTAGTAATGTAATCGTCAGCACCTGCATTGAATCCAGCAATTTGAGAATAATCCTCGGAGCGGGCAGTAAGAAAAACCTTGATGGATGCTTCTAATTCAGGAATTTCATTCATCTGCATGCAAGTTTCAATTCCATCCATCTCTGGCATCATAACGTCTAAAATCACCAAGTCAGGTAATTCTTTTTTAGCAATTTCGAGAGCTTCAATTCCATTGCTTGCAGTGAGAACAATATAGTCTTCCTTTCGCAAATTATAGCCTAAAAATTCAAGGATATCTTCCTCGTCATCAACTAATAGGATTTTGTAATTGCTGTTTTCCATTGCTTAATAGTTTAACTTTTGAATTAGTGTAAAAGTATAAAAACTATTGATATAATAGAGTGGTCTATTAAAGGTAATAATTAATTAATGATAGCTTAATATAAGGTTTGTTGTTTTAAAGCTATTCTGAAAATGAGAGGATTATTTACTGTCTTTTATTTTCTGTTCAATGGCTGATGTAGAATAACCTGGCAAAAAATCAAGTGTTTCCACTTTTCCCCCATTATTTACAACAGTATCGTAGCCAACAATATCTTCTGCTTTATAGTCACTTCCTTTTACCAAAATATTAGGTATAACTTGATTGATTAGGTCGATAGGAGTTTCTTCGTCAAATAGAATTAAAGCGTCAACAAATTCCATTGCAGCTAAAATCATCATTCTCGAATACTCATCTTGAATTGGTCGGTTAGGGCCTTTAATTCGGCTTACGGAGCTGTCGGTGTTTACCCCAATAATTAGCTTTGTGCCTTTGTCGGCTGCTTTAGATAAATAGTCAATATGACCTTGATGAATAATGTCAAAACATCCATTAGTGAACACAATGCGTTCACCTGATTGTTTCCACCCCGAAATCAAGCTGTTTAACTGTTCAGGATCTATAATTTTATTCTTTATCTTCTGATAATGTGACATGTCTTTTCTTTGAATTTGCACTTACAATAAGTAATGAAATGGCTCCAACCACAATAATCATAAGCGTTTGCGCCGACCATGTAATCCAACCAATTGCTACACCAGCTCCACTTTCTTTCGAAATTCCGTAAAGAAATAAAGTTTGAGCTACAAGAACAGGGTATAAACCAATTCCTCCAGGAGTAACCATAATTCCGATAGAGCCAATAACTAATACGCTTAAGCCAACAACTAAACTGAGGCTTGCCGTTTCGGGTAAACTAAGTAAACATAGGTAGATCATTAAATAATAAAATACCCATATGCCAATAGAATAAGTAATGAATAAAACAGGCTGCTTTATTTTTGCTATGCTTTTTAGACCTTCCCATATTCCACCTAAAAGCTTGCTTATTTTTAGCCAAAACTTTGATGCAAAGAATCTCTTTCGAAAGACTAAAAATACGAGAATTGCAATTACAAAGAGAGCAATCGCAGTGTTTCCAAATAGATGTTCCGTTGGAATAAATGCAAATTTCTCGTTTAATTTGGGATATATCTCAGTTTGTACATAGTTGTCAAGATACTTATACTGAGAAGCAATAGTAAAGAAGAATAGGCTAAAGAAAATGATCATATCAATCGATCGCTCAATAATAACGGTCCCAAATGATTTGTCAACAGGTATATTAGCCTCTTTATAGAGGATGCTGCAACGAGCAACTTCTCCTGATCGAGGAATACCCAAATTGGTAAAGTAACCAACCATTACCGCCAAAAAAGTACTCCATGTGGAAGGATTGTAACCCATAGGCTCGAGTAGCATTTTCCACCTTACGGCGCGCATAAGATGGCTTAAAATACCAATAACAATAGAAAGAATAACCCACCAATAATTAGCGATTTTAAAACTATCGAGAATGGAGATTTTCTGCTCAGGAGTTATGTTTTTAACTGAGAGCCAAATAACAAATATTCCCAAGCCAAGAGCTGCGAATATTTTAAAAAAACTAATGAGTTTTTTTTTCAAACCTATTTAGTTTTGTTTTTGTCTGTAGGGAAAACGATGGCAGGAACGAAAGTTTTAGCTTCCTCAAAATCCATGCTTGCATAGGATACGATAATGAGTAAATCACCTTTTTGTACCATTCGTGCAGCAGCACCATTTACTCCGATGTCGCCTTTTCCTCTTTCACCTTTTATCACGTAAGTGTTAAAACGAGCCCCACTATTAATATTATAAATATCAACACGCTCGTTTTCAAGTAGGTTAGCAGCGTCCATTAAGTCTTCGTCAATGGTAATACTTCCTATATAATTCAAATCGGCTTCCGTTACAGTAGCGCGATGAATTTTCGATTTCATTATTTCGATATGCATAAGGCTGCAAAAATACTAAAATTACTTATTCAACATGATTATCATATTTATTATCTAAGTTAATTAACACTAAAACAATTCGATATTATCAATTAATCGAACATCACCCATATGCACTACTATAAATGCCATAGGTTTATCAGTATCACTCCATTTCTCAATTGGCTGAAGTTTATTGCCATCTGCTATTTCAATATATTCTAATTTGAAATCGTCATGACCAATATATTTCTCCTCAATCCATCGTTTTAGTACGTCTGGAGCTAAATACTCCTTCAGGTCTTTGGCTTTTTTTAAGTTCATATAAATACCTGGGGCCTTTCGCTTTTGCCCAAATGAGAGTCGCTGGTTTCGTGAGCTCAGGGCTAAGCCTGAATCTTCGCGAACGATTTCGCAGCCAATAATCTCAGGACTAAGATTATACTGCTCAACTAAAGATTTTACAATTAATAATTGCTGATAATCTTTCTTGCCAAAATAGGCTTTTGTAGGCTCAATAATCTCGAAAAGACGTTTTACAACAACTGCAACTCCACGGAAATGTCCAGGGCGATTAGCTCCTTCCATAACACTTTCAAGCTCGCCAAAGCTAAACTCTGATTGATCAGGCTCGGGATACATTTCGTCCACGCTGGGGTTGAATAGAAAGTCACATCCTTCAGTTTCTAACAGTTCAATGTCTTTTTCTAATTGTGAAGGGTACTTCGCCAAATCTTCGGCCTTATTAAATTGAATTGGGTTCACAAAAATGCTGCAAATCGTAATATCATTCTCAGCTTTCGATTGTTTTATCAATGCCAAATGTCCTTGGTGAAGTGCTCCCATAGTAGGGACAAATCCTATAGTTTTACCTTCTTTTCGTAGTGTATCAATATTTGATTGAGTTTCAGCTACTGTTTTGTATATTTTCATAATTATTGTTTTAACGTTAATATTATTAGGCTCAAAATTATATTAATGGCCTCATTATTAGACTAAAGTAAAGGCTTCTTTATGACGTAAAAAGCCAAAGTCCTTCCCATAATAGACATGCATTTACTCAAGTCGTTTCATTTTGCAAAAATGACAATTTTTACTACCTTTGCAAACTCATTTGAAATTAATTTGAAATTATTATGGAAAAGCCTAAAGTATTATACGTTGCTCAGGAAATTGCACCTTATCTACCCGAATCTCATATTAGTCATATCGGGCGTCATTTACCGCAAGCAACGCAAGAAAGCAAAAAGGAAATCCGTACATTTATGCCTCGCTTTGGAGTTGTAAATGAGCGTCGTAACCAATTGCATGAAGTGATTAGGCTTTCTGGAATGAATTTGATTATTAATGATATGGATCACCCATTAATCATTAAAGTTGCTTCAATTCAAGCAGCTCGTATGCAAGTTTATTTTATTGATAACGAAGATTATTTTCACCGTAAGTTTGTTTTTAGAGATAAAAAAGAAAAATTCTTTAAAGATAATGACGAGCGTGCTATTTTTTATGCACGTGGAGTGCTTGAAACTGTTAAGAAATTAGGCTGGGCTCCAGATATCATTCATTGCCATGGTTGGTTTAGTAGTTTAGTACCTATGTATTTACGTAAGGTATTTAATGATAACCCGTTGTTTAATGGGGCGAAAATTATTTTCTCCGTTTATAATGATGGTTTTGAGGAGACATTTGATAAAGATTTCCCAAATAAACTTATTGAAGAAGGTTTGAGTGAAGAGGATGTGAAGCATTATAATGCAAGTGATTATAAAGGAATGATTAAGTCGGCAATCGATTATTCTGATGCTATTATTTATGGTGAAGAGGAAATAGATGCTGAAATAGATCAATACATCAAAGATTCGGGTAAGGTTATTATGGATTATCCTGGTGAGGATGATTATAAGAATACATACAATAAATTCTACGATGAGATGTTAGAACAAGAATAGTTTCTAATAAAACAAAGATTTAGATTTGAAAAGAAGAGTTATATTAAATAGTGTGCTGGTAATAGTATTATCAGCACTCGTTTTTTCATCCTGTACCAAAAAGGATGATATTGGTAAAGAAATAGTTGAGCTGCCAGGTGATAAATTAGGTGTTGGTTTTGTTGATACAATCAGCATTAATACCTATTCGCAAAGGGTAGATTCATTTGCTACTTCAGAGTTGAGGAATAATATGTTGGGTAGCTACTACGACGACGTAATGGGAACTACTACCACTGGGTTTTATACTCAGGTGCGTATGTCTTCTAATAATTTAGAGTTTGGAAATAATGTAGTTTGTGATTCAGTAGTGCTTACTTTAGAATATGCTTTTCTATATGGTAAGGATACATTAACTCCACAAACCATTAAAGTATATGAGCTTGATCAAGATATTTATCAAGACTCGGTTTATTACTCCAATGCTTCATTTGCTGTTAAATCTTCCGAAATAGGAAATCAAGATATTGTTTTTAATTTGCAAGATTCACTATATGAGGGTGAGAATAAGGTGCATGCTCATATCAGATTGCAATTGGATAATGCTTTTGGTGAGAAAATTCTTTCTAAATCAGGGCAGTCTGAATTGTCGGATAACGAAAGTTTCCTTCAGTTTATTAAAGGATTATACGTAGTGGCTGAAAAGAAAAATACTGGAGGAGCAATAGTTGGTATTCAACTTTTATCTTCGTTCTCTCGTTTGGCGATTTTTTATCATAATGATGAAGATACACTGATTTCTAATTTTGTGATTAATGAAAATACTGCGCGTGTTCAAGTATTTGATCATGATGGCTATCAAAATGCCTCAGCTCCTTTTATTAGTCAAGTAATCAATGGCGACACTGCTTTGGGTAAGCAAAATATTTATTTACAACCCATGGCGGGAGTGAAAACTTTTATTAAGTTTCCACATTTAATGGATTATGTAAAGGATAAACCTGTGGCTTTGAATAAGGCAGAGCTTGTTCTTAATTTGGATGCAATGTATGAGGATTTCAATGGTCCTCCACCTGAAATTGTTTTGGTGAAAAAGACCCAAGAAGGCGGGCTTGCAAATATTATTGATAAAGAAGAAGGTGCCTACTTTTATGGTGGTACCTATGATGAAAGTAAAAAAATGTATTATTTTACCATTACCCGACACCTCCAATCCATTCTTAATGGTAAGGAAGGTGATTATGGTATGTATATTTTAATAAATGGTTCGGGAATTACTCCTAAAAGAATAATTTTTGGAGGTCCCGATAAATCAGGAGGCATGCGTTTACGTATGTATTTTACTGAAGTAGGTTACATTTAAAAAATAGAAAATTATGTGTGGAATTGTAGCGTATATTGGAGGCAAACAGGCCTTTCCGATTTTAGTCAGTGGTCTTCATCGATTGGAGTATCGTGGCTATGATAGTTCAGGAGTCTCATTGTTAAATGGTGAATTGCGCCAATATAAATGCAAGGGGAAAGTTGCTGACCTTGAGCATTTTGTTGAAGGAAAGGATATTAACGGAACCATTGGTATTGCACATACTCGTTGGGCCACTCATGGTGAACCTAATGATGTTAATGCTCATCCACATTTTTCACAATCAAAAAACATTTCAATTATTCATAATGGAATTATTGAGAACTATAAAGTACTAAAAGAGGAACTAATTTCTCGTGGATATAATTTTGTTAGTGAAACTGATACTGAGGTTGTAGCTCACCTTATTGAAGATATCAAGAAGAATGAGAAAGTAGATATCGTGGAAGCGGTTCGAATTGCCTTAACTCAGGTGGTTGGTGCTTATGCAATAGTGGTTATTTCTAAGGACGACCCAGATGTGTTAATTGCTGCAAAAAAAGGCAGCCCGATGGTAATTGGGATTGGTGATGATGAGTTTATTGTTGCTTCTGATGCTACTCCAATTATTGAGCATACTCGAAAAGTAGTTTATCTTGAAGATGAAGATATGGCTATTCTTCGCCGTGGCAAGGAAATTCAAATGAAGACCATTTCGAATGTTGAGCACTCTGCTTATGTTCAGGAGCTTACTATGAATTTGAATGTGTTAGAGAAAGAAGGATACGAGCATTTTATGCTTAAAGAAATCCATGAGCAGCCTGTTTCGGTTCGTGAAAGTATGCGAGGCAGATTACAAGCCGATAAGGGAATTGTTCGTCTTGGAGGTGTGTCCGAATATCATAATAAATTGAAGAATGCCAAGCGAATTATAATGATTGCTTGCGGTACTTCATGGCATGCAGGACTTGTTGGAGAATACCTGTTCGAAGAACTTACTCGTATTCCTGTTGAGGTGGAGTATGCTTCGGAGTTTAGATATCGTAACCCAATTATTAATGAAGATGATGTGGTTATTGCAATTTCCCAGTCGGGAGAAACTGCAGATACATTAGCTGCAATTAAGCTTGCAAAAGAAAGAGGTGCAACCATATTGGGTGTTTGTAATGTTGTAGGTTCATCCATTGCGCGTGAAACGCATGCAGGTTCCTATACTCATGCGGGTCCTGAAATTGGTGTTGCTTCTACGAAAGCATTTACTGCTCAGGTGACTATTTTGACCCTAATGGCTCTTGAAATAGCCAATAATAAAGGAACAATTACCAAGTCGCGTTATCGTGAATTGCTTACCGAATTGGATCAAATTCCAGAGAAAATAGAAGAGGTATTAAAAACTGAAGATGCAATAAAGCTTATCGCTGAAAAGTATAAAGATGTACGAAACTTCCTTTATTTAGGTCGTGGATATAATTTCCCAGTTGCTTTGGAAGGAGCATTGAAATTGAAAGAGATTTCATACATCCATGCCGAAGGATATCCTGCTGCCGAAATGAAACATGGTCCAATTGCCTTGATTGATGAGGAAATGCCAGTTGTTGTAATTGCACCAAAAAAAGGTAATTACGATAAGGTTGTGAGTAATGTGCAAGAAGTAAAAGCAAGAAAAGGAAAGATTATTTCTATTGTTACTGAAGGAGATACCGAAGTAAGAGCTTTATCGGATTATACTATTGAAATTCCAAATGTTGAGGAGTTATTTGTACCATTTATTGCGACAATTCCTTTGCAGTTCTTATCTTACTATATTGCTGTTTATCGAGGTTGTAATGTTGATCAACCACGTAATCTTGCGAAGTCGGTTACTGTAGAATAATATAGAATATAAAACATAAGAGCAAAACACATCTTGAGTAAATGAAGATGTGTTTTGTTATATAATACCTTTGGCAAAACAGATTGATGCAAACAATTAATCGAAATATTGAAAAGAAGTGGCATGTGTTTTATGTGCAAGCCCGTCACGAAAAGAAGGTGAACGAACGTCTTCTCCGTGATGGCTTTGAGCCTTTTCTACCGCTTACTAAGGTTCTAAAACAGTGGTCGCAAAGAAAAAAATGGGTGGAGGAGCCGTTATTTCGATCTTATATATTTGTTCGCATAAAGCCTTCTGAACTTATGAAAGTAGTAGAAGTGCCAGGTGTTGTTACTTTCGTACGTCACGTTGGACAACCCGCAATTATTCGCCAAAATCATATCGATATTATTCGCAAGCTTTTGGTTTCAGATACTACATTCGAAGTGTTAACAAGCAAAGTAGAGGTGGGTTCAGAAATTGAAATTCAGACAGGACCTTTCAGAGGTATGAAAGGTCATGTGCAAGAAGTACGAGGAAATAAAAAGCTTGTTGTAGACCTTGAATCAATTGACTATACAGTAATTGTGGAATTGCCAAGTGAGTAATGATTCTCTTACTCAAATTCCTTTAGAGCCTTCAAAAAAGTTTTATCAGTTGAGAGTAATATTGGGTAGAAGGCCTCATTATCATGAATTCCCCTTCCAATATAAGCTTTCAATCTTGCTTTGATATCCTCTTTACAAAAAGCGTATGACCTTGCATTATACTTGATACCCTTGCTTTTGGCAAGTGATAGTAAATTATTCATCAATTTATCACTTATTTTGAAATCTCGAATAAACGATTCAGGAGTTTTGTATTCTTCGAGAAGTTGATCTCGATGTGCATCGGTGTAATCGAATGCCGATTGATAAATTAAACCACGACCTGATAACTTATTCATATACGAATATAAATGACTCGTGTCGATGGGAACAAATATATCAGGCATAATGCCACCGCCACCATATACTATTTTCCCATCTGTAGTATAAAACTTTACGCTATCAGTAAAGTGAATGCTGTCTTTATTAATTAGCTCGTCGTTTGAATATCGATTCAATAAATCAGATTCGTAATCTTCATATCCACTCTCATACGACTTCTGAATACAACGGCCTGAAGGTGTATAATATCGTGCTACCGTTAGACGAATGGCTGATTTGTCAGAGAATTCTAATTGTTCTTGTACTAAACCTTTGCCAAAGGAGCGTCTTCCAACAATTACTCCACGGCTGTTGTCCTGAATAGCTCCAGCTACAATTTCGCTGGCAGATGCAGAATATTCATTGATAAGAATTACCAACTCAATATTTTTTAGACGAGTACTTTTAGTTGCTGAAATAATTTCCTTATCTCGATTTTTCCCGATGGTATAAACTATCGTGGTTTGATTGTCCAAAAAATCATTGCTTACATTAGTTGCTGCATGTAAATACCCTCCACCATTATCTCTTAAATCAATAATAAGTTTTTTCATTCCTTGTGATTTAAGCACTGAAGTTTTTTGCATAAACTCTTCATATGTTGTGGCCGAAAACCGATTGATTTTGATATAGCCAATAGTTGGTTTGGGCATATATCCAATGTCAATGCTGTACACAGGGATTTTATCACGTTTAATTTCAAACTCAAGGTGGTCTTTAATTGAAGGGCGGTAAATCGTAAGCATAACCTCTGACCCTTTAGGGCCTTTAAGGAGTTTCATAACTTTATCATTCGTGATTTTATCTTGAGTGATATCCTTCCCATCCACACCAACAATACGATCGCCTGCACGAATTCCTTTCTCAGCAGAGGGGCCGCCACTTATGGGCATTACCACCACAACACTATCATTTTGAATACGAAATTGAACTCCAATTCCATCAAAATTTCCTGACATTTCATCTTCGATGTTTTTAAAACTCTTTGCTGGAATATAAGAGGAATGGGGGTCGAGATTATGTAGCATTTCGGTAAGTGTTTTTTCTACCAACTCCTTTTCATTTATGGTGTCCACATAATCTTTTTGAATCAATTTAAGAACCTCATTAAGTTTGTCTTTTTCGCTATAGGTCGAAGAAAAGCTGCTTGAGTAATTTTTATTTGAGCTTAGTACATAGCCAATTAGAATACCAAAAACTAAAACAATAGATAGAATGGTAGGGAAATTAAATGGATTTCTTTTTTGCATAATTGTAAATTGATTGATATAGCAAAGATAGGATAAAAGGTTTTTAGTTAATAAGCCTATTTTATTGTTGATTTATTCACCCTGATTAGGGTGCTAAACAATAGGTTTTTATTATAAAAATCGTAAATTTGCGCGGATATTAATAAGAATAAAAATATGAGCATAAAAACATATATTCCAAATATATTTAAACTTCTAACTTTACTGGTTTTGATAAGTATGGTTTCTTGTATTCCACAGAAAAAACTTCGTTATTTACAGGAGGTGGAAGACAGTCAAGTTGATACTACAAAAACGGAACAAGTTGATCAGAATTATCATTTGAAACCGAATGATGAAGTTTATATTCAAGTGAATAGTATCGACCCTAAAACCTATGCCTTTTTTAATGGTGGAGGTGGAAATACAAATGCAAATCAGATGAATAATGATGTGGGTTTGTATTTGAATAGTCATACCATTACGGACTCAGGTTATGTGGAGTTGCCAGTGGTTGGAAAAATTATGATTGCGGGTTTATCTTTGAAAGATGCTCGTGTAGCCGTTGAGAACGAACTGAAACAATATTTAACAGAAGTCTCAGTTGTGCTTAAATTATCGGGATTTAGAATTACGCTTATTGGAGAAGTA
>Ga0256827_10001260_pt1 | contig 16134 bp, 19 predicted proteins | sample CV84metaG_FD_185977 | JGI IMG/M metagenome (GOLD analysis project Ga0256827, IMG submission 185977) | Hydrothermal vent microbial communities from East Pacific Rise, Pacific Ocean - CV84 | ecosystem: Environmental > Aquatic > Marine > Hydrothermal vents | place: Pacific Ocean: East Pacific Rise... | reverse complement strand
CCATCTTTACCATAAGCCACGTCACAAGCCCAGTACTCAGCTTTTGCAGCCTTTGATACTTCTACAGCTAAATCAAGAACATTCTTAGGAACATCCATATAGTCCATACTTCCACCCTGAGAAGTATTTGTTAACCACTCCCCCTCTGGAGCACGACGCCAAAAAGCACAAACTGGTTTATGCCCAATAAGCATTACACGAATATCTGCTTCCATTGGAACGAAGTCTTGGAAGTATTGTGGGTGGTATTGTTTTTCATCATACAAGTCACGAGCCTCTTTATAAGAGTCTACCTTATGTACAAAGTATCCACCATAGTTAGATGGTCCGTAAGATTTTTTAATGATTTTTGGATACTCACATTTTTGTAAAAATTTGTCTGCATTGTCATGCTTGTAGTAGATGTAAGTTTTTGGAATTGGAAGGTCATATTTCCAAGCAAATCTAGTTACATTCTCTTTAGATTTGTTTGAAAATTGTGTATCCATAGATGGGATGAAACGAACATGAGGAAGCTCACGAGCAATCTCACGAAAAGTTTCATAAGCAGTAGCAGGAATATTACCAATCAGAACATCAATCTTTTTACGTTTAACCTCTTTGATAAATCTATCTTTATCATTTTTCCAATGATAAGTTACAGTTTCTATCTTATTTGGCCAACCCTTGAAGTTAGAATGATCAAAAAATCTCAGTACATAATCCATGTATAAGAAACCTAATTTTGGTAACTTTTTGTTGCTTAAACCCATAATTTTCTCCAGCATAAATATAGCTGTAATTATAGTCTTTTACTCTTAAAATCTCTCTATTTACTCACTGGAAGATATGCAAAACCCTCATTTTGTTTATCGATAAGAGCTATGGTAGAGTTCGGCACAATTTTTACAAATTCAACTATATCACTCTCTTTTAGTTTATGACGCTTAAGTGCAGCACGACACATTAAAAACTCAACCTCATAAGTATCAGACATTGTAGCAACTCTTTTTTTTAAATCTTTGTACACTTTTACTAAAGCTTTGTCATTTTTAAAACTTGTATTTTTTAGATCTTTAACAAAAAACCTATAGGCCTCACCATGAATTACTACCGCTACTTCTAACTCTTTGAGAGAATTTGCATAGTGTGTTTTGTTATAAGCGATACTCTGTAGAATATTTCTATCGAACTCTGTAACACTCCCTGTAGTTAAATCAACAACAAGTTTAGCACTACTCTCATCATCTGCATTTAAAAAACCAACAAAAGCGAGAATGAGAAGTAGTTTTCTCATTACTCAGTAAGCTCTATTAAGATAGACTCAAAATCCTCTTGTGCTTTCATAAGTACTTCGTGTGCAGCTTTATCTTCTACTTTTGCAGAACTCATCCAGTTATATACTGCTGGAAATCCTAAAACAATTTTATCTTCACCTTTTTTCTTATATACCATTGTTGTACAAGGTGCAAATGCAGAAGCTTCTGGACGACTCTGTGCTACTGTATAGATGACTTTGAGTTTACAGATAGAGTAAGTATCATAAAAGTCGTAAGGAGAGTCAACTTTTCCCTCTTGTGTCATCTCTTCATTAAGATCTAAAAAGCTAGGCATAACAAATCCAAAAGGGTCAAAACCAGCTTCAAGAAGCTGTTCAACCTCTTCTTTCATCTCTACCCAGTCTTCACCATCTAAGTCAAATACATAGCTTGTTACAAGCTTACGAGACTCTTTTAAGCTGTCTTCACTTAAAGTATGTTTTGCATTTGGTAGAGTACTCTTTATAACTTTTAAAACTTCACTCTCAATCTCTTGTAAAATCTTTGTATCACTTCCTAAAATCTTTGCTTGTGCATCAGATGTTAAGATTGAAAGATGTAGAGTGTCTTCATTTTCACCTTGGTATATTCCTACACCCATTGGTGTAAAAACACCTGCTTGTGGATATTTTTTTACTAAATCTAAACTCAATTTTGGATGATGAATAGTCATCAATGTAAAAACTTTAAATGTTGTTTTTTGAAACTGTTTTTTAAACGGTGTATTCATTTCAGAGTTTAAGTCAACACTAAACCCACCTTTTGTAAATGCTTCTTCAATCATTAAAGGAGTTATTTTCCCCGCCTTGTTATCTACACTAAACAGGTGTAAATCACCCTTTGCTTGTAATGATACTGCACAGACAAATGCCACTACCAATGCTACTATTTTTATTTTCATTTTATTTCCTTTTTTTGATTTAATTTTTTAAGACTTATGGAACTATATAAATCCATCCCTCTTTAATTCGCTCTGCTATTTCAACAACCCCAGCTGTTACAATATAAACATCATCTACTAACTCTTCTTTTTTTATTTTTTTTGTTACCATAGTATTTCCACAAGCCACAAACTCAACATCTAGAAGTGCAAGTGCTTCAACACGTATAGCAATATCTCTATCTTTTTTAAGTAGCATTTTAATACCGTGATAATAAGCTACAATCCGCATCTGAACATTTTCAGGTCCATAAAATTTTAAGACATTATTTGCAGTACTCAAAACATGATGAATCGCCTCATCATCTGCACTATTTATAGAAAATAGAATCTGTCTAGGAGTTACAATAGATGGTTCTGGTTCAGCAAACTCTGTCTCTGCATTTAAAAATAGACTCATTAGTAATACTAATAGTATTTCTCTCATTTAATACCCCTTGTCAAGTCTTTAAAATCTTGAATACCCCAAGCTCCTGGTACCTTTTTTACTATTTTTTGCTCTTTATTTATAAAGAAAAAACTTGGAGTAAAGTGAATTTTAATACCTAAGGGTAGTGTATCTTTATCAAGATTTATTTTAACTGCAATAAATCTTTTACTTAACCATTTAACCATCCCTTTATTATCGAATACTTCTGCTTCCATTTCATTACAGAAATGACACTCACTTCTCACTATATCTATCATAACAATTTTGCCATTTTTTTCTTGTAGCTTTAAGCCCTCTTTATAACTCAACCACTCCATTGCATTTAAAGAAGTGTACATTAGTATAAAAAGAAAAACTATTTTACTCATTCACCCCACTCCAACATTCTATAGGCAATTTCTACATTTTGTCTATGAATATCTTTATAAAAATTTACATTTTTGTACTTTGGCATTACTACCATATTGACAACATCTCCTATCTCTTCACCATCTTCAAGGAGTTTTGATACTTTTGTATTGAGTTCACTCAAATAACTGTATGTCATATCTAAGGAGTTAGCATCAACAAGCTCTCCATGTCCACCTATAACATACTTCATCTTCATAGCTCTGATTTTGTCTAAAGCTTCTAACCAGTTCACAACATTTCCATCTCTAATAGAAGGTAATCTATCATTAAAAATCAAATCACCTGCAAAAAGAGTTGAAAAGGCTGGAATATAAACTAAAAGATCACTATTAGTGTGAGCTTTAGAATTTACACTTTTAATATGTACCTCTATACCATCAAAATTTAAAATTTTTTCATCTTGAACAAAGATAGTTGGAAACACTTGTGTAGTTTTTTCAAATGCAGCTTCACTAATTCGCATCTGCATTCTTGTTTTCTCTTCTTTATCCATACTATTAAACTTGGTTGAACCTATAATTTTAACACCAATAGAGTCATAGTAAGAGTTCCCTAACCAGTGGTCATCATGTATGTGAGTATTAATAACATAAGAGATTTTTTGATTTTTGATTTTTTTCATTGCACTATATGCCTCTGCCGCATATAAATACGTAGGACCACTATCTATCACAAGATAGCTAGTACCTACGTCAACAAAACAGGAGTTAACCATATTACCATTGTTACGCTCGTCCATTACTTCTGGAGCACCAAAGAAGCAGTGAGTGCTATCACTGACTTTTATAGGGATTAAATTATAATCATAAGCGAGGAGAAAATGAAAAAACATTGTACTCATCAGAAGTAATTTCAAAGCGTAATCCTTTAGTTAATTATGGTCTAGAATTTAAATTGGTACTGAGCTATGAAAGCATTATCTTTATAACCACCTTTACCATTCCATACATCTGTTGAACCTGAAGTGTCACCACCAGCTACGATGTAGTTTAGAACTACCTTATGCTGATTTCTCATACGTTTTGCTTTACGAGAAAAGCTTTCATACGGAGAAAAGATAAAAATATTTGCACCTAAATAAGTATTTGTAAGACTTGTATCTGCACCATTACCAACTGCTGAACCTTGCATATGTTTTGCAACTAGTTCAAGTGAAGGTGTTACGAAATAAGCAGCGGTAGCAGTAAGTACTTTTTCATTAAACCCTGATTTACCAGTAATATTATGAGCATCAAAATACTCAGCTTTTAAACTTAATTTTCCAAGGTTAGAGTCTACACCAAGATTGACATTTTTATAGCTTACACCATTAGTTGTAGCTGCATTTTTTCCATCTGCATTTTCACTTACTGCATACGAAGCTTCTAAGTGAAGTTGTTCAGTATAGTCAAACATACCACGCAATGCATAAGAGTTTCCACCATATTTACTGCTCTTTGCCGAAGCACTTCTACTCGCTTGGTTACCTATCATAACATCATAACCAAAACCAATCCAAGGACGTTCATGTCCCATTTCAAAACCATTTACTTTACCATTATTTCCTAAGAACATATCACGACCAGAAACCATAAGACCTGTATTTCTTTCAAGAACTAGTTTTTTATCGAAACCACGTTCAGCGATATCAAGATTCCATCCTGGCATTGTAAAACCCATACCATTTGGCATCTTAATAAGACCCGCTTTTACTACAAATGCTGGATCAACTACATAAGATATAAAAGCATCTTTAATCATTTTTGGCATTGCAGCACCATTACCAGCACCTTTATCAGCATTATCATGTGCTTGATTAAAATCTAAGAAAACCTTACCACGAACTGGACCAGCTACATATTTCCAACCTAAACGAATTCTTTGTGCACCAAAACCAATTTTTGAATTTTCATCACCAATATGACCCTCACCACCACGAGCTTCTAACTGTGCAAAACCAAACATTGTCAGTTTTGTATCAATATCACCAACTTTTTTCTTCATTGTGTAACCAGCTTGTGCTGATGTGCTCATTAGTAATACCGCTGCAGCACCTGCTGCTAATTTAATCATACTTTTTTTCATAATTTCACCTTATTATTAAATAAATAATATGTTATAATACAGCTGTTTGTCTCTGTTTTTATAAACATATTCAGATTTAGGTAGTTGCTCGAACAACTACCTAACCAACTTCTCTAGCAGCTTCTTGAGCCTTTTACTGGACAACCACAGTCGTAGTCAACCAAAGTCACATTCCCTGCATTACTTACATTTACAACTTTTTGTCTTTTAATGTAATCACGTGTTACATCATATACAGCTCGTATCTTCTTCTCTTGCAAGTTTTCACCAGCATTTTGCAAGTTACCACCCCAAGATGAAACTATATATGTTTTCTTTAAGTCTATCGGTTTACCACCAATTTTAAGCTTAGATATTCTCTCACCGGCTTTACCAGCTACTGCTATAGAGTAAGTAACTCCACCAAGACGACTCATATCACCACCCTGCTGATAAAGAGGGTTTGCATTAAATACATTATCGGCTATATCTTCAAGTAGGTTAGCTATCTGCTTCCCTTTTAACTCAAATGTGTATACATTCGGGTATGTGATACCACACATCTCATAAACATTGTCCATTAAGATGTCATCACCTGCTAAAACTGTTGTTCCCCATCTATACCCTGGAGTAAAAGACATGTCACACTTCATCTCATCCATAATCGCATCATTAATGAGCTGATCAAAAGTTGAAAAGAAAGTATCACGTTTGTAAAGAGTTCCTTTAGTTTTACCTAAAACTTCATTTAACTCTTTGTCAAATGGAGCATATAACTCATTTACAAGTTTAACACCTGCTGGATCTGCTGGAATCATATTTGAAGCCATCGGTACTAGTTTGTACTCATAGCCATTTACTTTTCCATTCCCAGCATCAATATCTAAACGCCCAACATATTTACCATGACTACCAGCGATTACAATCACGGTTCCATCAATCACTATAGGCTTCGGCGAAGGATCATGTGTATGTCCACTTAAAATAAAGTCAATACCGTGAACCATACGAGCAACTTCTTGGTCAACTGAAAAACCATCATGAGAGATCACAACAACACAATCTACCTTATGCTCATTTCTAAGTTCATTTACATAATCTTGAAGAGTCTCAGGTCTAATACCAAAACTCCAACCCTCTGTAAACTCTTTAGGGTTTGCAGTAGATGTAAATGGAAATGCTTGACCAATAACACCGATTTTAGCACCACCACGTTCTTCAATCGTATATGGTTCAAAGATAAGCTCTTCATACTCATCTGCAAAAGGATCATTTCCAACAACATTTTGAGCAACGAACTTAGCATCTAACATCTCAATAAGTTCCATAACACGCTCTTTACCGTAAGTAAACTCCCAGTGACCTGTCATAATGTCAACACCAAGGTAGTTTTGCGCTTTTACAATCGCTTCACCACGAGTCTTTAGTGCTACACCAGTACCTTGCCATGTATCACCAGAGTCAAGGAAAAGAACATTTTCATTGCCTCTCTCTTTGCGAACGTGGTCGAGGTATGTTTTCATATGAGCGATTCCACCCATTTTCCCAAACTTTTTAGCAAGAGTTTCAAAGTCCATATGTGTATCAAAATACGCATCTAAGCTTGATGGCTCTAAACCGTAGTGTTTTGCAAAAGCTTCACCACATAAAAATCCTGGTGTTCCCACTAAATTTGGAGCAGAGATAAGTGTTGAAGGCTCTCTCCAATATAGTGGCTTAATATGTGCATGGATATCACACATATGTAAAAGTGTGAAGTTACCCATAGAGTTAAAAGCATAAATATCTTTTAGACCTACACTCGCTGGAGTTTTTATAGAACCAGCCATACCGCTAGTAGCAGCACCTAGTCCTAAAATAGCAGCGATATGCATAAAGTCTCTTCTTGAAATATCCATCTTCCTAACCTATCTTTTAAGACCAGGGATAGCTATCTCAGTACCCTCAGCTTGTTTTGTTAAGTATACTTCTAAGGCTACCATTTCAGGAGACCCAATAGGAATAACTTTAAGTAAAGCATTTTTCATACAACCCTGAAAGCGACGCTGAAGAGTTCTAAGAGATGACTTTGTCATTCTATATGCTGGCCACGTTGCAGCTACAGCAACACCTTTATTACTCAAATCTGGTAAAGGCTGTGTTCTTAAAACTCCACCAATAATATCAGATGAGTGACAAGAGAGACAAGCTAAACCACGGCCACCACGTTTCTGGTTAAATGTTTTTTCACCTAAGACATAGGCATCTTTCATATGCTGATTTGCATTTACATCAATCTGACTTTTTTCACCATTTGCTAAAGACTTTGCAAAAGCACTCATATCAAACATATCAGAGCTTTTCAATTTAAATGGTTTATGTCCATTTTTATGCATAAGACCTTGAAGTACTTGGTCAATCGCTACAACTTGTTTAAACTCTGGTAAGTAACGTGGAAAACCTGCTAAATATGCAGGCATTGCCTCTTCACTTACATTTAAAAATTTTGCAAGACCCTCTTCACCACCACAATACTCAGCCAATAGTTCTTCACCATTTGCTACCATTAGGTCGGCTGGATTATCTTCTAACATCTCAGCATACATTGCACGGTCTGCATCACTCATCGCAAATTGACTCCCTGCAAAAGAGAGTGATGAGAGAAGTGCTATAGATACTGCTATTTTAATTCCTGTTCTCATCTGACTATCCTTTTGGTTTAATCTTTTTACTTTTTTCATGAACTTCACCAGTGCTATCTGTAAATGTTACAGTTAACTTACCCTTACCATTGATTTTCATGTAAGTTGTAAATACTGGGTTAGTCGAGAGTGCTTCCCAAACATTCATAGTTGTAATAACTTTACCGTTATAGTTAAACTTTACACTATTAATGTATTTTGCTGGAATAAGCTGTTTTGTTTTTTTATCTTTACGTGCACCTGTTTCCATCGGATGCATAACCATAAAACTAACTTTTACTACGTCACCATCTTTGAATTTTTTTGGTTTGATTTTAATCAGTGATTTTCTCTTAGCCATTTTAATTTCCTTAATTTTTATATTTCTTATTTATTCTTGAGTTGTATTGACTAAAATCAACCACATCCACCGATTGTTACTTTTACATTTTGAGCAGCCATTAAAAACTCTCCATTGCTAAGTTCAACAACAGTAGCTACATCTTGAGTTCCACCTAGTTTAATACGAGTAGCAAAAAATGCTTTTCCATTTGCTGGAGTTAAATGAACATCAATAGCACGAGCATTTGCATTTTTTGTTGCAAATACATGAATTGCTTTTACATAATCTGCATCAGTCATTGGAGACTCTACCTCAACAGTAACAGGAACAACTGCACCATTTTCTGCAATTTCTGGCACTTTAAGTTTAATCTTACTAGATTTCTTAGGTGTTTTTCCTCCAGTTATTGCATTAACAGCTGCTTTATAACTCATGTCATTAGCACCTTTTGAAGCAGCAAAACTAACTGTTGGTGTGGCAACTGCAGCAACAGCAGCAACTGCACCTAGTGTTTTAAAAAATTCTCTTCTTTGCATAATTTAGTTCCTTTTATTTTGGTGATATAATATATGAAGTAATTTCACATATCTCTTTTGGAGTGAATAACTTAGTTGTCAAGTTAACTGTCATGTGTGTATCTTTATTATCTATACGTGGGTCAGCAATCTTTTGGTATACAAAAGCAGCATCTCTTATGCTTGTATCCATAAACATAGCTTTGTATCCAGTTAAATCAGGTCCAATGTTTCCACCACCTTTAGCACCTTCAATATTATGACAAGCAACACAGTTTCCATACTGTTTAGCTGGAATCTTATCTCCAGGAAGATATGTTTTACCCGGCTTCATCTGTTTTTTAGATAAACCTTTAGGTAGTTTACCTTTTGCTTTTTTACCATTTAAATTATGGAACATAAAAGCACCCCTAGCAATAGCATCCTCATTAGTAGTGATACAGCCAGCTGGCATTGTATATGTTTTTGCTGGAGCTAACAGATCTTTTTGAATCATCTTACTTGCATTAGGTTTCTCTATTACAGAACTGTAATCAGCTCCAAAAAGAGAGGCACTTACAAGTAGTGACATCATAAGAGTTTTCTTCATTTTTCTTCCCCCGTTGTTTAGTTTCAGGGGTAGTATAACTTTGGAGTGTAAAATTAGTGTAAAATCTGGATATTTTCAGAAAAGAAGTATATGTTAGGCACTTTTTTGTAGCATTGTGAATGGAAACTTATAGATGAAAGTACTGCCCTTGTGTAGTTTAGAGACTATTTCGAGTTCAATCCCAATCTTGTCAATTATAGACTTAACAATATTTAATCCTATACCAAAACCACCTTTATCACTATTTTCACGGTAGTACCTAGTAAAAATTTTATCTACATTCTCTATGCCGACACCATAATCTTTAAAAGAGAGGCAACAGACTTCATCTTTAAATGAGAGTGCTACTTCTATGACACTCTCTTCATAAGAGTACTTAATGGCATTAGATATGTTGTTATCAATAAGACGTTGGAGTTGGTGAGGATTCATAGATATATCTACATCGCACTCTATAGTTGATTCAATGGTAATATTTTTCATCAAAGCTACTTCGCTAAAATACTCTACTCTCTCATTTATAAATGCTGTCATATTAATACTCTGTACTTCATAATCAACTCTATCGTGTTTAATAAGGTAGTCCATATCGTTATATATGTTTGAGAGTACCTTTGTAGCTGCCTTCATTCTATTCATATATTTGTTAGGTTCATTCTTACGGTTATAGAGGTCTATGTTTACACTTATAATAGAGAGTGGTGTATTTATCTCATGCATAGAGTCTTTTATAAAATTATCAAGTGTCTCGTTGAGTCTCTGAAAGGGTCTTGCAAAACGATTGAGAAAAAAGATACTTGAGATAAATACCAAAATAAAAATAGAAAATAGAATGAGAGCAACTTTCTCATACACCACAGCAAAGGAGAGTTTGTTCTTTATAACAAGGTATTTAGCATTAAAATACCTACCTTTAGGCAGAGTTATAATTAAGTAAGCATCATTCCCATCTAAGTGGTAACCACGTTTGAAATACTTCATCTCATAATCTATAAGAGAAAAGATTGGTTTAAAAGATTGGTTATAGAGTCCCGATTGAAATGTTTTAAACCTAGGGTACTCAAAATACTCTTCATTTTGATCGTACTCCTCCATAGCTTTTATAACGAGTAAGGATTTCTCTTTGAGAAGCAACTCATTTTGAATAGAGTGGATATTTTTCATATAGATAAAATAAAAAAAGAGTGGTGTCAGTAAAATAACACTTACTAAAGCTGTATAGATTAAAGCATATTTCCCTGCATATCTATTATCTTTCAATTATATACCCCAATCCTCGTCGATTCTGAATCACATCCTTAGGAAGTTTTTTACGGAGGTTATTGAGCTGTACTCTTATAGTAGCTGGTTCAACATACTCTCCCCACACTTCATCTTGAAACATCTCAGTTGAGACAACAATATTTTTATGCTTTATAAGCACTTCAAGTATATCTTTCTCTGTTTTTCTCAAAACTATCTCTTCATCATTATAAAGTAGTTTACTTGCAGTAAGGTCATAACTAATCTCACTCCCAAGATCTACAGTTTGAGCATCATCAGAATATAACTGTGAGAAAACCTGACTTATTCTAAGCTCCAACTCTTCAAGACTAAAAGGTTTACGGATGTAGTCACAACAGCCACGTTTGTAGCCCTCTTTTAAGTTCTCCAAATCCACCATAGATGTTAAAAATATAGCTGGTGTTTTTAAACCTTCCCCTCTTAACTTTCTCAGTAGTTCAAATCCACTTAGTAGTGGTACATTTACATCTAGAAGGAGTAAGTCATAATGTTTCTCATAAATTGCCACATATGCCTCTTCTCCATTCATAAAACCATCTACTTCATAACCTATATCTTCTAAAAACTCTTTAATACTTATGCGAAGAGAGTACTCATCTTCTAACAATAAAATTCTCATTTAATCTTCCCATCAATTTTTTTTACTATTTTTTTCTCAAGAATAAGTTGTATCAACTCATCTTTTGAGTACATATCGAGCTTATTATATGCTTCACCAAGTAGCTCTTTTTTCTCATCACTATCAACTATATCTTTAAAATAAAGCAGTGATGATAAAGAGTGTTTCTCATAAATATCTGCTTTATAGTGTGTTTCTTTCACTACGTTAGCGAGATTACTTCTTGTTACATTTATTAAGAATGATATATCGTCATCTGGATCACGAAAGTAGTCTAAATACTTTTCGGGCAATACAAAGAGAAAACCTCCTATTGTTTGAGAAGCACCATTACTCATAGATTCATAAAATATATACTTTCCATCTATGTAAACAATTCTGCCAGACTTTAACTCTTTGTAGTCGATTTTATTGAGTATCCCAACGTGGGAATGATTATAGGTAGTATTTGCCACAACGTAGTTGTCTACCACAAGGTTATCTCTCATTAGGACTGCAATATCGAGATGTTTCTGGTTTAGTAGTACATAGAGATCTATACCAATACTACTAAAAAAGCTAGTAATTGATTCAAAAAAAGATATAACTTCTACAAATCCGAGTAAAACACCATGTTTATAAATTGGAACTGTTGCTTTTATCCCTAAACGTCGCCCTATCTCTATGGAGGTTCTAGATGTTTTATGTGTTTTAAAATAGTCTAAATCTGTTCTGTAATCTTCTAGTGGCATACCAGCATAGATGTTATCCCAACTACGAGCAAAGATGGTGTACTCACTCGTTATAATCTGTGCACGAATAAAACGACCTGTACTCTTTTGTATACTATCCATAACATTTGAGAGCATCTCATAGCCTAAATCTTCATTATCGTTCTCAAGAGCATCTACAAGACCATTATTTTTAGAAAGGACTGTTGCTAATTCTAAAGCATCCATCTGTTTTGTTTTGAGTTGATTATCGAGAGCTATGGTACATTGGTCAAGTATATTATCAAGTTTTTGCTCTTTAAGTTCGTACTTAAAATAGAAAAATACCGTTGCAGTAACAATAAGAAAAAATATAAATATATAAAGTATGTTTTTTAACAAAAAGTACAATCCGTTTTTTTATTATTGTACATAAAAAAAACTTATATGGATGTATAAAGAGGGGGATTTTTTCTTATTTCAGAAGAACTGTTCTGAAATAAGAAGTAATTATTTAACTTTACCTAAAAATTCACAATCTACTGTGTTTACTTTTACTAAGTCATCGACTAAAACATGGTAAGGAACTTGAACAACAGCACCTGTTTCAAGAGTTGCAGGTTTTTTACTTCCACTTGAAGTATCACCTTTGAAGTTTGGAGGAGTATCTGTTACGATTAGTTCCATAAACTCTGGAGCTTGCACAGAAATAGCTTTGTTTTTGAAGAAAATAATCTCCACGTTGATGCCATCTTTAAACCATTTAGCAGCCTCTTCACACTGAGCATACTCTAGACCTATCTGGTCATAAGTTTCGTTATCCATAAACTGGTACATCTCACCATCATCATAAAGATACTGCATAGTTTTATAGTCAATAGTAGGAATTTCAAACTTATCACCAGCATGAACAGTCTTTTCAACTACTTTACCATTTAAAAAACTTTTCATTTTCATACGTACAAATGCTGCACCTTTTCCTGGTTTAACATGTTGAAACTCAACAATTTTGTATGGTACTTCGCCTACGATTAAACGTACACCTTTTTTGATATCGCTCATTGATACTGTTGCCATTGACTCACCTTGAAAAAATATTTTTAGGATTTTACTATAAAAGTGCTTAAGTACAACTCTAAATGCTATAATGATAAGAATTACAAACTAAGTGGATTTAATGTTTTTAAAATTTCTATTTCTAACTCTATATACATCACTGTCTCTTTTAGCAAATAATTTACAGAGTAGTTACTTCATAAGTTCAGATGAAGTTAAACTTTCAGATATTGTAAAAGAGTTCAAAACAGACACTACCCTCTTCCATCTAGACAGAGGAAAAAATAGTAAAAAAATAGCTGCTAAAGAAGTTGTGACAAAACTTGAAACCTATGGTTATTTAAACTACAAACAGAGTAGTAGGTTTATAAAATTTATAAAAAAAAGCCCTATTGATCTAAATAAACTGCAACTTAAGGTCAAAGAGTTTTATAAACAAAAATATAAATATATAGATGTAAAAAAAGTGCAAGTGACTCCTCGAAGCTATACTAAATCACTTCCTAAAGAGTTCACTATTGTCTTTCAGTCAAAAAGTCATCTCAAAAACAGAGGCACTTTTTACATTAAAACAAGTGACAAAAAAAAGCTCTTTTTTAACTACACCATGTTAGCCTCTCTTCCTATCTACAAAACTAAAAACAAGGTCAAACGTGGTGATGAACTTTCTGCTTTTAACTGCAGAAAAAAAAGTGTTGTTTTGGATAAATTTAGATCGATGCCTCTTCAAAAAATCCCCTCTCATGCTTTTGAGAGTAAACGACAGATGAAAATTGGCACGACCATTACACAAAGAGATATAAGGGCTCTTAGTATTGTCAAACGTGGTGACAGTGTGAATGTCCAACTCCAAAACAGTGGTATTACTATCTCTTTTATTGCAAAAGCTCAAACAAATGGACAAATTAACGATATAATCACCGTTTTAAAAAGCGATGGTAAAAAACTCAAAGTTAGAGTCACGGGAAAAAATAGAGCGGAGATAGAGTAAAATGCAAAAGAGAAAAATAGTAGTTGCTACTAGTGGGGCGAGTGGAGTTAACCTTGGTTTAAAGACCTTAGAACTTCTTCCAGACTCCATAGAGAAGCATTTTATTATGTCAACAAACTCACAAACTGTTTTAGACAAAGAGATGAGCAGTGTAGTGACTCATAAAAATGAGGATATATCTGCAAGCATAGCTTCGGGCTCATTTGGTGTTGATGCGATGATAATTGCACCCTGCTCCATGAATACACTCGCTAAGATAGCCTGTGGAATCTCTGACAACCTGGTAACTCGTACAGCCGCAGTGATGATAAAAGAGCATAAAAAGCTTATTTTAGCACCTAGGGAGATGCCCTTTTCTGCCATTGCACTAGAAAATATGCATAAACTTGCAAGCCTTGGGATTATTATAGCACCACCCGTTATGGCATACTACTCCGAGCAACAGACACTTGATGAGATGGAAAACTTTATTATTGGGAAGTGGTTTGACCTGCTTGGCATAGAAAATAATTTATACAAAAGATGGGAATAGAATGAAAAAAATTGCACTTTATCCAGGGACTTTCGACCCTATTACAAATGGACACTTTGATGTAATTGAACGTGCTTTAGGGCTTTTTGATGAAGTTATTGTAGCTATTGCTACTTCACAAGACAAAAAGCCGATGTTTACACTTGATGAGCGCATAGAGATGACTAGAAAAGCTATAGAACCTCTTAAAAATGTCAGAGTTGTTGGTTTTAACAACCTTACAGTAGAACTTGCTAAAGAGCATGATGCTTCTATACTTATTCGTGGGCTTCGTGCTGTGAGTGACTTTGAGTATGAATTACAGCTTGGCTACCTAAACAACTCTCTGGATGACACCATAGAGACAGTCTACCTTATGCCAAAACTCAAACATGCTTTTATTAGCTCTTCCATTGTTCGTAATCTTCTAAAGTTTAACGGCAAAACTGAGCATCTTCTTCCAAAAGAGGTTCAAAAGATTATAGGGAGTATGGACTCATGTACATTGCAATAGAGGGTATTGACACAGCTGGAAAAAGCACACAGATAGCTAAACTCTCAGAGCAGTTTCCTGATGCTATTATCACTAAAGAGCCGGGAGCTACAGAGATTGGAAAAGAGATTAGAGAGATGGTGCTCTCAGCTCGTGCCAAGAGTAAAAAGGCTGAGTTTTTACTCTTTTTAGCCGACAGAGCGGAGCATATTACAGAGGTAATCGTACCAAACATCAACTCTAAAATGATAATTTCAGACAGAAGTGCAGTGAGTGGTATAGCCTATGCACTTGTTCAAGGCGAAATAGCTGAGGCAGACTTAGTTGCACTTAACAACTTTGCAACCAATGGCATATACCCAGAGAAAGTCTTTCTGCTACGTTTAACAAAAGAGGAGTTAGAGTACAGACTCTCCCAAAAAAAACTAGATGGGATTGAACTTCGAGGGAGTGAATACCTTTTAAAGATTCAAGATGCCATCGTAAAAGCAACAGAGCTCCTTGGTATCGAACTTGTGACGGTAGATGCTACACAAAAAAGATACATTATTACTGACAACATATTAAAGAATATGAATACAAAATAGTGTTTATAAATAGCAACTATATCAACCAAAAAGACAAAGAGTTAATAGAACTTTTTGTTAACTCTTCTGCAACTAAAAAGTACATCTTAGGCATCAACAAACTTACAAAATCTGTTTTAAAACATATAGAAGTCGATGGTATTATTGATGATTTTACACGGGTACAGAGATCTCGAAAAAAAGAGGTACTCAAAATAGAAGATGTCCCCTCTGACGCACTCATACTCTGGACTGCAACGGGAAGCCCCTTAGAGGTAAAAAAGAGACTCGATGCGATGGGTTTTTTAAACATCAGCTACCTTGCTCTATGCAAGTACACCACGTTGGAGCTAGTAGAGCCTCCTTTTATTATGGACTTTAAAAAGGACTATAAAAACAATAAAGAGCAATACAGCCACGTTTACAATCTTTTAAGCGATGCAAAATCAAAAGAGATTTTCACTAAGGTCATAAACTTTAAAATCTCTTTTGATTACGAGTTTATGGAGGGATTTACAAACGACCATGAGGGGCAGTATTTTGACAAAGAGATACTCCCTCCTCTGCAAAACATTACTTTCTTAGATGGTGGTGGCTACGTTGGAGATACTGCGACAGAGGTCATCAAAAATTATCCCGATTTTAAGAAGATATGGCTTATTGAACCCATCCCTGAAAATATTCGTATAGCCAAAC
>Ga0256827_10001258_pt1 | contig 16145 bp, 19 predicted proteins | sample CV84metaG_FD_185977 | JGI IMG/M metagenome (GOLD analysis project Ga0256827, IMG submission 185977) | Hydrothermal vent microbial communities from East Pacific Rise, Pacific Ocean - CV84 | ecosystem: Environmental > Aquatic > Marine > Hydrothermal vents | place: Pacific Ocean: East Pacific Rise... | reverse complement strand
TTTCTTGGCTTTGTACTAACGAGTTTTGTACTCTCTTTTTTGGTTGAAAAAAGTCGAAGTAAAAACTAAATATACATAAACTGTGATAAGAAAATAATTGTTATCACAAAGGCAAAAGGTAAGACATGGCTTTTAAATACAAAAGGTTGGATCCCCATATATACTTGTAAAAAGCCTCTGAGTCCAAGCCAGATACCTAAAAATGCTTTAAGAGACAACATCATTTGAAAACGTGTTAACCCCTCTTCACCAATTGGTCCATATACTTGAGTAATAAGATATAATCCTGTCAAAACTGCCACTATAAGACTAGGTGGCACCACCTTACGTACATATTTCATAAAAGATTCACGTATGCTTTTATGCTCATCCTCCGTATATGACTCTTTAATATGTACTAAAAAAAGATTATCGACAATAAGAAATCCTCCATAAATAAAAGCTGCAAAAATGTGTATCGTTTTGATGAGTACAAAGGTCATACTATGTTCCTATTTTTTGAGAGCATTATAGTTAATTTCAAAGAAAAGTCATTTGACTTAAGTCAAGCTACCTATAAAATTTTGAGAAAAGAAAGCTTCTATCACATCCCTCATCTCTTTTGGGTCTTCGATACGGTTTACTTCATTTCTAAATAATGAGGCACCTTGGTATCCAGCCTTAGAATAAGAATGTAGATTTTTTCTAAAAATAATAGCACCATATTTATCATAATGATTAATCATCTGATCAAAGTGCTCTAATACCACTTCTTTAATAAGTTCAGCAGTAGGTTCTTCCATCCCCTCTTTTATTTGTTTAAATATCCAAGGTTTACCTATGGCTGCACGCCCTATCATCACCCCTTCAGCACCTGTATATTCACGTACCCATTTGGCTTTTTCAGGTGTGATAATATCACCGTTAGCAAACATAGGTATATTTACATTTTGTTTTATCTCAGCCAATGCATCATAATCTACAGCTGCTTTGTATCTACCTGCCCTAGTACGTCCATGTACCGCTATATAATCAGCCCCAGCATCTTCACAAAGTTTTGCAATCTCCACATGGTTTTTTTCATTAAATCCTAAACGAAACTTTACGGAAGTATACTCTTTGTTAGAATATTTTTTTATTGTCTCTATTACTTTTGCCATTTGAGGTAAATCAGTAAGCAAAGAAGAACCTTGTAAATTATTCACTACCTTAGGTGCAGGACAACCACAATTTAAATCTATACATGTTACATCATCACGCTCATTAATAATTTCAACAGCTTTTCTAATGACCGAAAGGTCAGAACCTGCTATTTGTATAGAATAAGGGTTTTCAATAGGAGCTCGTTCAAGCATTTTATAGGTTTTTTTAGAGTTATGTATAAGTGCATTAGAGCTTATCATCTCAGATACGGTCAAGTCAACACCAAACTTTTTAACAACAGAACGAAAAGGAAGGTCTGTAAAGCCCGCTAAAGGGGCTAGGGCATAAATAGGTTTTGAAAAATCTAAACTAGCCATTTATATACTATATAAATGTACTCTTATTACATACAGAATGAATATCTATAATATCTTCTAGTTTATATTTGCTATTCTCTTTTTTAAGTTGATAAAATGCTCTAAACTTAAGAAATTCATTCTCTTCTTGTTCTTCAAGAAATGTAGCAACCTGATCCATAAGTTCATATTCAAATAACAAATATAAATATGCATTTTGCGCTTTTTCATTATCTTTTTGATATCCATTAAATAATGCTAAATTTTCATCAGGTTTAAAATATTTTTTAGTTACTTCAGCAATTTTAATAAAATCCAAACATGCAAGGTTCAAATCTTCAATAAAAGCAGAAAGTAACTCTTTATTTAATTTTAAATCATCTTCATGTGTTACTCTATTAAGCATATGTAAGAAATTTTTTACATCAAATATTTTTGTATATTTACGTGCTTGTTCAAAATTTGTAGTTTTTGCAAAAATATCTAGAGCCTCTTTTTGTACACTCTCAGAATAATTTGAACTTGCTTTCATTACATCTTCAACAAACTTCTCATCAGATTCTAAACGATTTAATCTATTTTGGATTAATAATGGATTACCAGAAGTAAATACTTTTGACATTTTTTCTTCTTTTAAATCAATATATTCACCACTTTTAATTTTTTGAATAATATTTACTACCTTAGAAAGTCTTGGACTTAAACCGTCCACACTATCTGTTATATTTAAAGAAGCTTTACCTAATAGTGAGGCAGTACTTCCAACTTCATTCATACTATATTTCTGTTCTTTTGGTTCATTTACCAAAGACCAGTAAAGTCCATCTTCTAATGTTTCTGTATCTTTTTTCCATTTTTTAATTTGGAAATAATTTCTTAATCCATAAAATAGCATATGTGCAATAGTAAAAAGAAATAACAAAAGTGCTGGAAGAATTACCCAAATAGTAATAGGTAATTTCAAGTTAAGTATCTCTAAAGTATACGTACCTAGTTCAAGTGTATATACAAACGCTCCTATTAAAAGAATAAGTGTTAATGCTGCAAATGTGTAAAGACCTAATTTCATCGTAAACTCCCTATTTTTGTTCTTTTTCGTTAATCTCCCTACATGTAATACAAAAACGTGCAAAGTTTTTTACCTCTAAACGAGGTTTTCCTATCTCTTCTTCACACATTTCACAAATACCGTAAGTGCCTTGTTTTATTTTATCTAAAGCAAGTTCAATTTCGTTTAATTCTTTACGTTGTTGCATCAAAATAGCACTATCTACTATAGTTTCTGCAGATGCAGCTGCATGATCACCTTCATCATTAAGTTCTAAATCACGCATTCCTTCTATTTCTAGTGCTGTTCCTGTAAGATTTTTTTCTATTTGCACTCTTCTATCAAGTAACTTATTTTGAAACTCTTCTAATTCGATGTTTGTTAACATTTTTATCTTTCCTATTTATGGTATGGATGATTATTATTAATTGTAAGACCCCTAAAGATCTGTTCCATTAATACTACTTTCATCAATTTATGTGAAAGCGTTATTTTACCAAATGATATGTCATAATTACATTTATCTAAAAAATCCTTTTCAAAGCCGTATGCACCGCCAATAAAGAGATTGACTTGTAGGCTATCCTTAAGGAATTTTGCAAAATCATAACTATCTACTTCTTTTGATGACGGATTTAATGCAATATTTATACCTGTATGCATATATTTTTTCAATACTTTGGTGTATGCTTCCTGCGATGCTTCTGCTGAAATGTCATGTGCTTTTGTAATTGCTTTATCAAATACTTCAATCACTTCAACTTTTGCAAAAGGTTTTGATATCTTTTTATAATGCTCTATAAGTCCAGCATAGAGCATATCTTTTCCTTTTTTATCAATAATAATAATATTAATTTTCATTTAAAGTTTAGCTTTTATCTTTTGAGCTAGCTGATGTACAGACATAGCATAATAAGCACTATGATTGTATCTTGTAATCACAAAAAAGTTTTTTGCACCATACCATAGTTCATCATAGTGCTTTTTATTTAGTTTTATCAATCTCACTTTACCATTATAATTCCATTTATTGTAAGGACTAACATCTCTTATATTTGCACGATTATAGGTTGTTTTATATCCAGTTTTAAGTTTAGTAAAGCGATTACCATCATACTTTACCCTTGTAGCTACTGGTTCCCCTCTTCTCCAACCATTTTTTTTAAAATAGTTAGCGACTGAAGCAATAGCATCTCCTGCTTTTTGTAAGGTTATTCGCCCATCTTTATCATAATCTACACCATACGCTTCATAGTTACTAGGGATAAACTGTACAAGTCCTATGGCACCAGCATAAGAACCTTTTACATTTTTAGGATTAAATTTCTGTGTCTTTGAAAGGTGCAAAAACTTTTTAAGTTGATTTTTAAAAAACTTATTTCGTCTATTCTTTTCAAAAGCCAATATGACAAGATTATCAAATACTGGATATTTCCCAACGTTCCCTCCATATACTGTCTCTACACCAATAATAGCAGTAATATACTCTTTAGGAACCCCATATTTTTTTTCTACATCACTAAATACTTTTTGATGTTTTTTAATAAATCTTACACCTTGACGTACCCGAGAAGGATTTATTTTCAGTCTACAATATCGATCCCATGCACCATGTTTACTTCTTCTAGGTGTTTTCATTTTTTTTGTCTTATATTTCCGTATAGGCATATGATATTTCTTGACATTTGAAAATAATTTTAATAGATATTGTCTATCCATCTTATATTGATGTACAAGAGATGTAATAAATCTTTGCACTTCTGGCTTTTTCGTATAATCTTTTGCTTCTACTGAAATAAATAGAAATAATAATAGTAATAATATCCGCAAATATATCTCCTTAAATTTACTAAAAAAGTATTGTAACTAAAGAAAACTAGAAAGAAGTTAGTATTTTTTATTTGTATAGACTATTAAATCATTTTCATTCAAATTATCTATCAACTTAGAAAGATGTCTTAAAGAAAAAAGTCTTATATTCTTACTTTGCTCTTTTTTAAGTTCCGAAGAGAATTTATTTTTAGAAAAGAGTATAAAAGTATCTACCTCTAACTCCGCTTGTTTACACATTTGCTGTAATTTAGTAAGTTCAGACTTGTTTGCTTTAGCTTTCCCATATTTACAACTACCGGCAAGCATCTCCCCTGATTTACGTTTAGCCAATATATCTATCTCTACATTTTTATCATAGTAGGCACCTATACTCACCATGGCATCTCCCTCAAATTCTTCTTTAAAACTAAATTGAATCAATTCAAGTAGCAGTTGCGTATAAATAAGCATTGAAAAATCACTTTTCATACCCTCCCAACGCTTTTTAAATTCAGAGTAGTCACCCTCTTTTATACTTTTATAAGTAGGAGAAATCATCGCAAACCAAAAACGCATAAAAGGTGTTACAAATAATAATTTATCAGAAATACCATCTTTTTCATCTACTGGTTTTTCTATAGATTTGTCAAAGACCAAGAAACCATCTTTAATAAGAAAATCAATGATCTCTTCTCCCTCTTCTCTGCCTACATTAACTTTTTTAAATGCAGAGTGTTCTCGTCTATCTCCTGTAGCAATAGCAGTAAGCATGGCATGGTATGTAGGTTTAGAGTGTGTAATCTTTGTAAGGTCACCATGAATGTATCGATAATTGTTAAGTACTTTATTCTTAATAAGTGTATCTAAGGGTTTAGACATATCAACTTGCCATCCCATTCCACCAAATACAGCGAAGTATTCTATTGCCTTTTCAAAATCAGTGGCTTTATTTTGATAGCAGAAAGAACGAAATTGTTGTAGAAGTGTTGGATGCTTTGACATATTTTGACCTTGTATTAATGCGAAAGTATATCATAGATAAATATTAATATTTATTGTGTATACTTTAGCATATCAAACTACAAAGGATAAAGAATGGATATGATTAAAATACTTGGAAGCCTACTAGCTAGTGGAGCACTCTCTAAAGGTTCGGGTGGAGACGTTTTAGGTTCACTTATTGGTGCAGCTATGGGTGGATCACAAAATCAACAAACACAAGGAGGCGGAGCATTAGGTGATATACTAGGTTCACTCATCGGTGCAGGACAAACCTCTAGTGGAAATACTAGTGGGGGAGCATTAGGTAATATACTAGGTTCTCTTGTAGGTGGAGGTAAATCAGGTGGTGCAGGTAATCTTGGTGACATCCTAGGTTCACTTGTAGGTGGTCAATCTGGAGGAAGTGCTGGAGGACTTGGTGATTTACTTGGTTCTTTAGTAGGTGGTGCAGCACCCACACATCAACCTTCTTCATCAGGACGTGTTCCTACAAGTGCCAATGATTTAGAAGATTTACTAGGTATTGGTAAAAATAACAATAGTGGACTTGGTGGTGCAGGAGGGCTTGGTGGACTTTTGGGTGGTGCACTGGCTAAATATGGTCAACACAATAACCCAAATGTTGCTACACCATCACACGATGACTATAGTGTACTTCCTATGGGCACAGACCATAGACAAGCTGTTGACCATGCTACACTTATCATACGTGCTATGATAAATGCTGCCAAATCAGATGGAAGCATTGATCAAAGTGAACAAGATAAAGTAATTGCTAAACTTGGTGATGTAACACAAGAAGAGATAGATTTCGTTAAACGCGAATTTGCAGCACCTCTTGATGTACAATCATTTGCAAGAAGTATCCCACAAGGTATGGGTGAACAAATCTATGCTGTATCACTTATGGCTATAGACTTAGATAAAAATTCTGAAGCACAATACCTAGCTGACCTTGCAAAAGGTCTTGGTATTTCCCCACAACTTGCCAATCAAATGCACGATAAGTTTGGTGTACCAAAAATATTTGCATAAACTTTTTTCCATTTTAAACTACTTGTATATATTACAAGTAGTTTTATAGATTAATATACCAATTAAATCGTCATTTCATACTTTAAACCAATATTTCTCTCTTACTTTAGAGGAAATTAATACTATAATTACATTTCTGAGTTTACTTCTCTACTATTTTTTAAACATTGAAGGACAGTTGTGTTTTATCTAAGTGATAATCTTAAATCTAAAGAATTAAAATCTATTAATACCATTTTAAATGCATCAACAGATACAGATACGCAAACTGGTTATCCTAATCAGACAAAAATGATAAAATGTGGAGAACTACTACTCCCCTATCTATCTAAAACACATACTAAAGCTGCCTATATTGGTCTTGAATTTTGTAATATTCCACAAATTGTATTATTACCTGATGGTACCATACAAAGTATCGATACTTGGAAAATAATTTTAGATACTATTCAAAATTTATTACCCCAGAATGCATATTTAGGACGAACAACCCTAGGTATCGCTATCCATGTTTTTGATAAACAATTTACAGAACATATTAAAGAACATTTGGATGAAATTTCACAAAAAATTGAAAATATAGAGATAACTTCTACACAAGACAACTCTAAAATTCCACTTTCTATCTCTTCTAATATCGCATATTTAATTTACCCATATGACGTAGATATGCCAACTTCTCATAATGAAATTATTAGACGGTTGGCTTTGACACTGCTTAACAAGAAAAAAACAAAAACACCCTCACTTATAAAACGTTTTTCTCCCTTAGACTCTGAAAAAATTATCAAAAATTTAGAAATAGAACAGAAACTTCATCAATCTATTTTATTAAATGATTTTGAACTTCTATTTCAACCACGTATCAATACTACAACAGGTGAAATTATAGGGGCAGAAGCTTTGTCTCGTTGGAATACACAAGGACTTAATAGCTTTGATACCGAACAATATATAGAAATTTTAGAAAAGTCTAAATATATTGTCGACTTTACCTATGTTTCGTTTATTAAATATATACAATTTATACAAAACAATCATCATTTATTTCCCAAAGGATTTAAAATATCATTTAACCTTTCTCCTATTGTCTTTTCATGGAATGATTTTGATCTTATCAAAATGATACAGGATGTATGCTATAAAGATTATGCTCTTACAAAATATATTGAGTTAGAAATTACAGAAAGTACCTATTTTACAAAATCGTCATTTCATAAGATATTAGCTATATTTAAAGAAATAAAAAATATGGGGATAGAAATTGCCATAGATGATTTTGGCACAGGGTATAGTTCTTTATCTATTTTAACAGAAAATATTTCTCAAACAATAAAATTGGATAGAGCTACTACCACTTCATTAATGAGTATGAAAGATGATAAAAATAATTTTTTATTTACACTTATAAGAGCAGCAAAAGAGTCTGGATTTACTATAGTAGCAGAAGGTATTGAGACAGAAGAAGAATTAGAGACTATAAATACATTAAATATAGATATCGTTCAAGGACACTACATCTCTAAACCTATAAAAGAAATGGATTTTATATACTTTTTAAAACAATTCTAAAATTTCATAAAGAAGAATAGTAGACTATAAGGTATAACTATAGTCTACTAGAGTAAGATACTATTTCTTTTTAGAAGACATATCTTTTACTTTTTTGGTCGCAGCTGATACTGCTGCACCTTTTGCTACACTCACAGCTTTGTTCACTACTTTATCAGATAACTTATTAGATGCATTTACTTCTGTGTTTACTTTATTATCTGCCTCTACCTTTGGTGTATCAGTTGTACACGCTGTAAAAAACCCTACTGAAGCTACAAGCCCTACTATTAATATTTTTTTCATTCTTTTTCCTTTGTATTGAAATGTACTTACAAGTATACTCATACCTACTTAAAAATAGCCATCATTATAGCCAACCATCAGGATCAAAATGCTCATCCAAATATGTACTACCTATTGTTTCTAATTCTATCTTTGACGTCTGTGCAAAGAGTGAGAATCCTGGAATACTTATCAATCCCAATATAGATGTATATTTCAAAAAAATTCTTCGTGTTGTTTTCATTTTATATCTCCTATATGTTAAATATTATGAATTATCGTATATTTTGATTGTGTAGAAAATGTGAAGTTTTTTCTCTTAAATATTTATATTTAAAAACTTTCCTTGACTTTTACATGACTATTTTCTGATAAAGTATCTAGATACTATTCCAAGGAAAATAAGATATTGATAAAAACACTATTACAAAAATTGAAAATTGAAAATTTTTATTGGAACATAGGATTTTATGCACTTATACTATTAGGGATAGGTCATATAATGTTTATATTCTTATTTTTATATTTAGATATTTTTGACTTAGTTATACTAAATATATTTAGTGTAATTGCATACCTATATTGCATATTTGGTCTTGGTATTAAAACTTTAGATACTAAAGATGATAGCCTTATAGGATGGATTGTCTATTTTGAACTTATTATACATGCCGTAGTCGTTACGAGGTATATCGGTGTAGAGAGTGGATTTCAATATTATATTTATACTTTGGGAATGCTACCTTTTTTTACATCAAGCTATGCAAAACCAGTAAAAATATTACGAATTTACTTTTCTATTTTTATAGCAATGTTCATAGAAGTTTCTAGAAATCATTTTCACCCCTTTGTTCATGTCGACCATCAAATAATTCATCTTTTACATGATATAAACCTGTTTATTTTTCTTTTATCTATGAGTATTATTACATATATCTATGCCCAAAACGCACAACAATATCAAGAGACACTTGTCAATCAAAATACTTTAGATCCTTTAACAAGTTTATATAATAGACGTTATCTTATTCAAAGTGTAGAAAAAAATATTTTGAATTCCAATATAGATGGTAGAAAATTTGCTCTTTTACTTATTGATATTGATTATTTTAAAAAGATAAATGATACCTATGGACATATATGTGGAGATGGGATACTTGTAAATCTCTCTACACTTCTAAAAAAAAATTTACATCCATCTTCTATTATTTCACGATGGGGAGGAGAAGAATTCCTCATTTTATTGTTAAATACGGATGCTATTCACCTTAAGCAAAGTGCAGAGAAGTTACGTATACTTATAGAAAATAATTCTATTATTTGTAATGATAAAACCATTCATATTACTATTACTTTAGGAGGCTCAGTCTATCAAAATAATGAATCATTCAATACTCTTTTAAATCGTGCTGATGTTGCCCTATATAAAGGTAAAGAAAAAGGTAGAAACCAAGTATGTATTAAATAAATTGTTAATTAAATTTCTTCCTAATTTAATTTTCTTACTTCTCTTTTCTAAATTAAGATACAATATTAAACACTTTAAAAATAAAAGGATTAAGAATGCACAAAAATTTTATATACTATCTATTATTCACGCTTATACTACTCTCACAATCACTTTTAGCTGATGAAACAATAGTAACAACAGACAAAACATATAATATGGCTCTTAAAGGAGGGACACTAGGATTAGGCATAGATATCTCTAGTCCTATTAATAATGACTATGCTTTACGTTTTAATCTCAATGGACTTAAAAAGAGCCATCCAATAAAAACAAAATATAATACATTTAAAGGTGATTTCAAAATCTATACTGCAGGTATATTACTAGATTACTATCCTATAGATACTACATTTAGAATGAGTGCTGGAATTTACGCAAACTCTAGTAAATATGATGGGAAAGATCCTGGATTCTTTACCGATATTAATGTACATGCGACCTATAATAAAATAGCACCCTACTTAGGTATAGGTTGGGGTAATAATACAACAGAAAAAGGCTGGGGATTTACATTTGATATAGGTGCCCTATACCAAGGAAAAGCTGATGTGCGTTCTGATATTTCTCTTTTAGGTATGCATTTTGAAGTAAAAGATGAACTAGATAAATACACAATCATACCTGTCGTTGCAATAGGTGTAAATTATACTTTCTAATAGAGAGTATATTTTACTCTCTATTACTTATTTAAAATTAAGGTATTCAACTAAATCTTCACTAACTCCTATTAATACTTCCTATTGGTATAGACCAAAAGATCATCCTTACTCAAATGATCTAATATTGTACGCATATGCGTATGAGATAATAGCATCATACCCTGCTCTCTCTCAAACTCTAATGTAAAGCCATTTTTAGAAAATAATACATAACTATCGACTTCTAGTTCTACCTTGATAACGGTACTTTTAAGTGTCTCTAACATATTTATTTTTGCTGCATCTTTTGCATATTTACATGCTCCTGCAATCATCTTACCAGATTTTCGTTTAGCAAGTATCTCTAGGTATGTATGTTTGTCATAATAACACCCTATTTTCTCTATGGGGTCATGGGTATACTGAGTTACCATCAGTTGCTGTACAAGGTCACGTATAAGTAGATTATTAAGTAAAATACCAAAATTTTTACCTACTTTTTCCCACATATCGTTCACTTCTGTATAGTCACCCTCTGCTATACTTTTATAATACGGTGAAACCATCGCAAACCAAAAACGCATAAATGGAAGCTCAAATACCACCCTATCAGACTTACCATCACTTGCATTAAGCGGCTTTTCTACAGAGAAGTCAAACTTTATGAGGCTCTTTTTTTCTAAATAGTCTATGGCTTCTTCACCAAGGGCTTTACCTATTTTAGCCTTTTTAAAAACCTCATGTTCATGCTCAGTACCTTGGGCTATGAAGGTAAGAAGTTTATGGTACACAGGGTTATTATGGGTATAACGTATCATACTCTTGTGGAGAGACTCATACTTAGAAAGTATCTTTTCTTCTATCAACGTTTCTATAGGTTTAGATATATCTACATCCCATCCCGTACCACCAAAGACCGTAAAATACTCTAAAGCTTTGTCAAAATCTCTTATATTATTTTGGTATGCAAACGAGCGAAAATGTTGTAGAAGTGTTGGACGTTTTGCCATAGATGCGCCTTGTATTAGTATGAAATTATAGCAAAAGTATTTATACTAAAATAGTGACCCCTGACGAGGATTGCTATGGAGTTTCTCTTTTATACACATGATAGTATCATTTTTCACATTGTTTACTGCATCTCCCACGAGATAATACTTCATCTTATCATTTTCTAACGGCGTGTACAGTCTGTTAAGTTCAGCATAGCTACTGTTACCATTTAACCATACTTTCCATTGTTCAGATTCAAGTATCACTGGCATACGATCATGTATCGTAGCTACAATATCATTAGGCTCTGTAGTCAATAGTGCTACGGAGAGTACAGTCTTTTTGAGTGTATTGTCATACCAACATTCATAAATGCCTGCAAAGGTAAAATAGCTATGTGTAGTAGAGACGATGAAGTGTGCTTGACTCTTTTTAGTTTGAGGATCTTTCTTCCACTCAAAGTAGCCATTGACAGGTATGAGGCATCTTCTGGCTTTGTATGCCTCTTTGAAGCTACTTTTTTCAAATACTGTTTCACTACGAGCATTGATTTGCATACTTGACCTAGCATTTGCCCATGAGGGTATCAGCCCAAAGTGTGCATAGCTATAAACTTTTTCATTCGTATAGATGGGTATCTCTATAGTCGGTGCGATGTTATAGCGTTTATGTAAGTGCTTTATATCATCTTTAAAGCCACCAAAAAGTGAAACTATATCTGCTTTAAAAGCTTCATCATCATAGATACTTAGTCGTCCAGGCATTCTATACTTTCTAGTTTATTCTAAAACGCTCTATTCTAATGTAGCATCCATTTCAAGTATCTGTGCTATCTCATTATAAAATGCTTTTTCATTACCACTTACAAGTTCGCCACCAAAGCCCAAAAACCCACCTTCTTTAGCAGCTTTTGCTACGTTCTCTGCAATGGAGAGTATCCACTCTTTATACTCTAAAGCTTCTGCTTCTGTTGCTTTCTTAGCCAATAATAATTTGATTTCATTAACTGATTCTTTTGCATAGGCTTGCATTGCTTCTGGTGAATTGATACCACGCTCTTTAAAAATTACTTTTGCCTTTTCCTGAAAAGCTTTTGTCTGCTCTCTCACTGCTTCATAGTCTTCCATATTTGGTAAAATTCCTGTAATAATTTCATTATCTGGAAATTTTTTAGCACCCATCAAAAATGCTTTTGCATTGGCATACATCTCTTTAATCGTTGCCAATCCACTACTACCAGAAAATACCATAGCAGCCCCTACTATATAAGGTGTATTTGTTAATTTAAAAAGTTCATTTTCACTAAATCTACTTTCTACTGACATTATTTCTCCTTAAGTTTTTATATTGACCTATTATAGCATAGTAACTAAATATATGTTTACTCTCTACACATCCAAGATTATCTAACTATCTACTTAGTTAAGCTATACTATCTCCTATGAAAATACGACTAGGCACATTTAATCTTTTTCAATTTGTAGTACCTCCTTACAGCTGGTACACCAAAAAAGAGAAGTTCAATAACGTACAGTGGGCTAAGAAAACTACATGGATAAAAGAACAAATAATCAAGATGAATTGTGACATCATAGGCTTTCAAGAAGTCTTTTCGCAAGATGTTTTGGAAGCACTTGTCAAAGAGCTAGGTTTTGAGTACTTTGCCACGGCTGATGTTGCCAAGCTCAGTACCAATAACCCCATGAAGTATGTCACCACCACAGTAGCCCTAGCCTCTAAATACCCCATAACCAACCTACAAAAAGTAAGAGCCCACACTCCTAGTTTAAAAGCACATGGATTTAAAGGACATTTTACTTTCTCAAGACTACCCATCAAAGCCACCATCACCCTACCTAACACACAAGAGCTTTTAGTTTATGTTTCTCACTTTAAGTCTAACAGAGAAAATGCCTTTGAGTATGTCTTTTCCAAAGAGGATAGCCTAGCACATAAAAAAGAGCTAGTCTTTGAAACCATCACAGACAAACACTCTGTAGCCTTACAGCAGAGAGTATGTGAAGCATCATCACTCTTCTTTGATATACGCAAGTCCAAGAGTAAACCATCAGTACTGCTTTGTGACCTAAACGACAAAGAGTTCTCCCTCACCATAGAGGCACTCAGTAACAACAAATACCATGATGACAGCAGAAAAGAAACACGTATCTTAGAAGATGCTAGTTATCACTACACCCCAGAGGTACACAACCCTCACCCAGAAGCCAAGCCTCCCACACGAAAGTCTACAAGTTACTTTCTAGGAAAAGGAAATGTACTAGATTACATTTTTATCTCAAATCACTTAAGTAACGAACAGAAAGGGCACATCGCAGAGGTAACAGACTATGCCGTCTTAGATGAACACTTACAAGGAAACCCAGATGGCTCCCTACTCACCTCTGACCATGCTCAAGTGGTGTGTGAACTGACTTTTAACAACAATGAGACACAATGAATGACTCTAAAAAAATACTAGCACTCCACAAGCCCAAAGGCTATGTGGTCACACGCTCAGACGAACGTGGACGTAAAACCGTCTATGACCTACTACCAGAATGGGCTTTTAACGATGGCTGGATGCCCATAGGACGACTAGACCTAGAGTCTAAAGGGCTTCTACTCTTCACCACTGATGGACAAATAGGTAACAAACTCACCAAACCCGGAGGCTGTCAAAAAGTCTACGAAATCTGGGTGCGAGGTCATATCACCGACGCACACATAGCAGAGGCTAAAAGAGGTGTAGAGAGTAAACATGGACTACTTAAAGCCCTCGTGGTAAAGAAACTGGGCACAGGTGGAGCCAAAACCAAACTCCATATAGTTATAGACGAGGGCAAAAACCGTCACATTCGTAGACTCTTTGGAGCACTCAAAGACCCCAAGTTTGGCACACCTTTAAAAGTTTTGGAGTTAAAGCGTGTGAGCATTGGGAGTTTTGGGCTAGATATAGAGAGTGGTACATGGCGTTTTCTCTCAAGTGATGAAGAGAAGATGTTACTTAATCATTTTAATTAATCATCAAGAGGAACTTATCATTATCACCTACCTCTTCTCCTATTCTTACAAATTGACATACTTCTGTTATACTTTCATATTACATACGAAAGACTCCAATGAAACTATTATTACTATTTTTTACATTTACACTTATCTTATTTTCTCATCCTGGTAGATTAGATGAGCATGGTGGGCATACAGACCATGCAACAGGAAAATACCACTATCATACACCCCAAAAAGGTACAAATATTGACCCTTTTCATTCTCCCATACGCATACAAATATTGAAATATGGCTACCCACATGGCTGGGGACAAGAGTTTGCATCTATAGAACGGTGTAATGCAGAAAAAAAGATGCTAGAGCGTCAAAATAAGGGAAATGATTATTCTTATGTTTGTGCAATAAAATAAGATAGAGTTATCATTATCACTTGCCCCTAAACTTCTGAAGTAAAAAGTGTTACACTTGTAGTAATACATTTTTACCATAAAATGACTAAGGCAATGACATCTATTATCTTCTACTTATACAATTTATTTTTGCGCTTGTTGCACTTTTTCTTTTTTGGCAAAGTGTAAATTACTTTCGTCGCATGTGGAGATACAAAAGAGTCAAAGCCATGCCTTTTTCAAAGTCCTATAAAGCCATACTTCAACCCATACACCAATACCAGTCACTCTCACCCGAACAGAAAGAAAAAATCCATTTTATAATACTTCTTTTTATAGACCAAAAAGAGTTCATTGCTGTCAAGATGACCATCACAGATAAGGTCAAAGTTATCATCTCATTTTATGCTTCTCTCATGCGACTTGGGTTTGAGTTAGGAGAAAAAGATGATGTCAGTACGGTTATTGTCTACCCAGAACACTTCATCGTAGATGAGTCTCAGACAATTAATGGCATACACCATCACAACGCATCTGTACTAGAAGGACAGTCTACCCATGGCACAGTTATCATCTCATGGCAAGATATAGAACAAGATATAACGGCTCGTGGAAAAGAGAATGTCATCATCCATGAGTTTGCTCATGAATTAGATTTTGAAGATGGCATTGCAGATGGCACACCACTGTTGGAAGATTCAAACTATCAAAGATGGTCAGATGTCTTCTCTAAAGCATTTACTACATTGAAAGATCTAGAAGATGCCGATATGACTTCAGAAGGACTCATATTTTTAGGCAACTATGCCTTAACAAATGAAGCTGAGTTTTTTGCAGTGTGTAGTGAACGCTTTTTTGAAAAACCCCATACACTTAAAACATATTTTCCTCATGTCTATCAGGAGCTAAAGCGATTTTATAGACTTGATACTGAGAAATTATTTTCACCGTACCCATAATAATAGCAAAATCCCTAATCCCTCTCCACCTTCCCACGCAACTTCTTCTTATTAGACTGCTTCTTCTTAGAATCAAGTCGTCTACCCACAGAACCTTTGGTTGGCTTGGTAGGTACACGCTTTTTCTGCACGACATTCACACTCTTAATGAGTTCCACTAGACGCTCCAGTGCTTCGTCTCTGTTTTGTTCTTGGCTTCTGTGTTGTTGGGATTTTATGACTATTATGCCCTCTTTGGTGATGCGTTTGTCTTTGAGGTCTAGTAGCTTCTCTTTGTAGTAGTCAGGAAGAGAAGAAGCCTCTATGTCAAAACGAAGGTGTATAGCAGCAGAAACCTTGTTCACCTTCTGCCCACCAGAACCACTTGCACGTATAGCAGAGACTTCTACTTCATTTTCATCTAGGGTTACGGTATTTGATATTTTTAGCATTGTTA
>Ga0256827_10001257_pt1 | contig 16151 bp, 15 predicted proteins | sample CV84metaG_FD_185977 | JGI IMG/M metagenome (GOLD analysis project Ga0256827, IMG submission 185977) | Hydrothermal vent microbial communities from East Pacific Rise, Pacific Ocean - CV84 | ecosystem: Environmental > Aquatic > Marine > Hydrothermal vents | place: Pacific Ocean: East Pacific Rise... | reverse complement strand
TTATACGCAACTGCACCTTTAGATTTATGAGCATACTCAATTACAGGTTTTCCATAACTTGGAGACTCTGCGACTTTAATATTCCTTGGCACAATAATAAACTCTTTTTTCTTATCTAAAAAAAGATTTTTCTTGAAATGGTGTGACAAATCTTCTAAAACTTGTTTAGAGAGGTTATTTTGAATTGAAAACATGGTTGGTAAAAAACCTTTTATTACCAACTGTGGATTAATTGATTTTTTTAAAAGATTAATGGTATTTAACAACTGTGCCAATCCCTCTAAAGCAAAATATTCACACTGAATTGGAATAATTACCGAATCAGCAGCACCCAAGGCATTGATAGTAATTGGTCCCAAAGCAGGAGGAGAATCAATAATAATAAAATCATAATTTTTCTTAATAGGTTTAATTGCTTTTTTCAAAAGCAGTTCACGATTCTTTTTTGTAGAACCATAAAACTCTTTCTCTACACCAACCAAACCAATGTTCGCAGGAACAAGGTCAAGATTTTTAAAATTTGAAGTCAAAGTAACTTCAGATATTGTTTTAATACCTACTAAAACATGATAAATATTGTACTCATAATCGTTACGATTAAAACCCAAACTTGTCGTTGCATTTGTTTGAGGGTCTGCATCAATTAAGAGTACTTTTTTGCCATTTTGTGCCAGTGCAGCAGAGAGGTTAACAGCTGTTGTTGTTTTGCCAACTCCACCCTTCTGATTTGCTATTGTAATTACTTCGCTCATCTTATACTATATACTCTCTTATTATCTATTATTAATGAACCATCTTCCGATAGAATCGCATTTTCAAGGGTTTTATATTCTCTATTTATGTGTGTAAAAAAGTCCTTACTTCTGTCGAATTCTATCCTATATTGACTAAAAATTTGCTTCCAAGAAGGATAAAGTTCTAGTTTAGAAAGGTACTCTTTTAACAAAATTAATGGCTCAATGTCGAGATTTAGTGCTTCAAAACTGTTTCTATTTTGCTGTAAATTTATGCCCATTCCACAGACTAAAATATTATCAATTTTTTTTGTTATTGTTCCACCAATTTTCGATTTATTGTGGTATAAATCGTTAGGCCATTTTAACCAAATATCATCAACATATGATTTTAAAACATCTCTCATAATAAATGAGAAATAGATAGAAGCAGAATTCAGAGGTAAATCTTTAGGCAACTCATCTAAAGAGAGTGCTAAAGAGAAAAAAAGATTTCCTTCTCCACCCTCCCATGAGTTATTTCGACTTCCAATACCCTCTGTTTGCTCTTGTGCCATTACAGCAATAGGTGTTGAAAAATTTCCATTTCTTATCTCTTCTACAAGATAGGTTTGTGTTGATTCTAAGCTATTAAAAGAGAGTATCTCCAACCTTTAACCCTTTCCCTAAACAGTAAGCTTTTGCCGTAACAGCTTTTTTTGAAGGTACTTGAATTGTTCCTATCTCTACCGTACCATTACATCCTGAAATAATAATTGTCGTTTCTGATATAGATAAAATTGTTCCATCTATCTTATTTGGATTTTGATTAACCAATTTAATACCTGAAATCTTTATACCACCATCTAAAAATATACCAGGCCACCCAGCATAAGACCTATATTTACTATAGAGTGTTTTTACATCACAAAGATTTACAAGACCATCAGATTTTTTAATCTTTTTACAGTGAGTAGCAACAGCTCTATTCTGCTCCATTGGATTAATAGTATCAAAACGATGAATTATATCAGTGGTTAAACTACAAGCATCTTTGCTTAATCTATTCATAAGTTCAGGTAAAATCATATCACTAGGAATTTTAAAATATCTATATCCCAAAATAGGACCACTATCAAGCCCCTCTTCCATAAGCATAGCTGTTACACCTGTAAATTTATCATCATTCAAAAGTGACTGCTGAACAGGACTAGCCCCACGATAGGCAGGAAGCAGTGAAGCGTGAAGATTTATACAAGGAGCAATATCCAAGATAGATTTAGGTAGAAGTTGCCCAAAAGCAGCAACCACTATAAAATCTGGTTTTGCACCTACAATAGCTTCATAAATTCCCTCTTCAGAGAGCTTTTCTGGTTGCAAGATATTTAAATTATACTCCTCTGCCAAAATCTTTACATCAGGAGCTTTTAATTTGTTTTTTCGACCTGCTTTTCTATCAGGTTGCGTTATAACTAAAGGTATCTCTATTTTTTTATCATCAAGAAGTGTTTGCAAAATCTCTTTTGCATAGTGAGGTGTACCCATATATACTATTTTTATCATTTTTTCCCTATTTTTAAACGTTATATATCTCTTTCGTAGGGTCGATTTATCGACCAAAAATTAAGGTCGGTAAACCGACCCTACGCGTCAACTATTTTTTCATTCTCATATTAAACCTCGTTCCCACGCTTAGCGTGGGAACGAGTTGAAGATGGATAACGTCAATTATTTGTTATAGAAGAGTGTTCCACCCTTCTGAACACCATCAAGTAGAAAGCTTTTTATATCATCCAATCCAAATCCCGTAGCCAAGAACATCTTTTTATCATTTTTTAATAAAAAATCAGCTGATTTTAATTTGGTGACAATTCCACCTGTTGCAAACTCATTATTCGCTGTTGTTGGAGCATTTAACTCTTCTTCACTAATAAAGTTTACCTCTCTTCGAATTTTAGCATCATCTGATGTTCTAGGATCTTTATCATAGTAGGCATCAATATCCGATAAAATTACCAAAAGTTCAGCATTAAAATTCTCTGCAACATAGGCAGAGAGTTGATCGTTGTCTCCAAAAACAAGCTCCTCCGTAGCAATAACATCATTCTCGTTAATAATAGGAACAATGGCATTCTCTAAAAGCTTATCAATTGTCATCTGTGCAAGATAGGTTCTTCTTTTAGAATCTAAATCAGCAGCACTAAGAAGTACTTGAGAACATAAAATATTATACTTAGCAAACTTCTCTTGATACATCTTAAGAAGTAATGGCTGTCCTATTGCTGCTAAAACTTGCTTATTTCCAACATCTCTTCTCTCTAAGGGCAATACAGTATAACCTGCCGATACAGCTCCAGAACTCACCAAGATAACTTCTGTCCCTTTTGCCATAACCAAAGAGATAAGCTCAACCAAATCAATCATACGCTTTTTAGCTACAGCACCATTTTCAGTTAAAACATGAGAACCTACTTTAATAACAATACGATTTAGTTTCATTAGTTCCCTTCTTGCTCATTTACAGAGACGATAAAGCTTTTTAATGCAAAACGTAAAGGATCTGTATTTAAATGTGAGACAGAAGATATAGGGAGAACAAAAAGAGGTGCATCTTTTGGAAGCTCTACTCCAAAGTCCTCTTCAAAACCATAAGAGAGATAATCAGAATTCACTTTATACTTAGATAATGTTCTATTTGCTGTTAAACCAATATCTTCTATAAATGTACCAACCAAATTATTAACCTCTTCTACAGGAAGTGAATCACACTTTGTAATTGCCACAGCAAAATTACGACCAGCCAGTTCACTAGAGTATCGTTGTAACTCAACAAGTAGTGTCTCATACTGATATTTCATCTCTCTATAGTTAGCAACATCTACCAAAATCAGTAGAGTTTTCGTTCTTTCAATATGTCTTAAAAACTCTAATCCCAATCCACGACCATCAGATGCACCTTCTATAATACCTGGAATATCTGCCATCATAAATGAGTCATACTCTCCTACATTAACCACACCCAAATTTGGAACAAGTGTAGTAAATTCATAACTTGCTACTTTTGGTCTTGCATTTGAAAGAGCAGAAATCAATGTAGATTTACCAACACTCGGATAACCAACCAATCCCACATCAGCTATAAGCTTCATCTCTAAACGAATCTCTTTGGTAATGCCTGGTAATCCAGGTTGTGCATAGGTTGGTCGCTGATTAGATGAACTCTTAAAGTGCATGTTTCCAAGTCCACCTTTTCCACCTTCTAGAAAAAGTACTCTCTGCCCCTCTTCAACCAAATCAAAAATTACTTCATCTGTTAAAGCATCAATAATTTGCGTTCCAGGAGGCACAATAATATCTGTACTTTGTCCTTTACGACCATAACATTTACGACCCTCTCCTGGGCGACCATTCTCTGCTTTAATATGGTTACGACCACGAAGTGCAGAGAGTGTATCGGTATTGTTATCAACTACAAAATAGATATGTCCACCTTTTCCACCATCACCACCATCGGGTCCACCTTTTGCTACAAATTTTTCTGTCCAAAATGAGATACAACCTGCCCCACCTTTACCAGAACTTACCATTAAATCAACACTATCTACAAACATATACTTCCTTTACAAGGCAGAGAGATTACTCTACCCCTACTTATACTATTAAATTTTGAGAAATTAAGAGACGATGGCTTTTGCCTCGTCTTGTTCGGGGCGAAAGCCTCCGATTCCGAATAAGAACTCTATCAACGGAATTATAACTAAAAGTTGGTGTAGGTTTGATGTTAACGTGAAGTTAAAAACTCAATACGCTTATCTATATCGTCTAAAATATTGACAATTTGATTCTGAATTGTATAAAAAATCTCCATATGAATGGCAGGAATATCATCTGTAGCCCTAATCTCAGACAATAGACTCTGAAGACGTAATCTGTGTCTGTTTAACTCATTTAAATCTAAGTTTTCAAGATTATTATCAATTCGATTAATACTCTCGTACCAAAAATTTAATTTACGTCGCGTATAAATATGATAAGAGGGAACAAGTACTTCTATAAAAAAAGCAAATAGGGTTAAAAAAGGCAGTATATATTTAAGCGTAATATTCTGCAACCGAGTCAATGTTTGAGCTGTCCAAAAAGAGTAATTCTCTTCGTAATAGTTTGACATTTTTCTAAAATAGTATTTAGAAGCTTTATGCTGTTTTATAGTCAACATAGAGACATTTGGAAAAATATTTTCAGTATGAAACAGCCCCATATGTTGATGTACTCTTCTTGCAACTTTTAACATCAAGCGAACCATCTCATCTGAACTTTTATAGGTTGATAAAATTGCTGTTGTAGCTAAGAGAGTATGTGTTTTTTTTGGTAACTCTTTTCGTATATTAAACCCATGTGCATAGAGTTTTACAATATGAACATATTTCTGTTTCTGAATAAAAAACTGTCGATAAGAGTCTGCCTCTTTAAAGTCTAATAGCTGAATATCAGGGATAACCATCAACTCATTAAGCAGTGTAGCGTTAGGTGCAGCGATATAAAACATAACATCTATCTCTTTTCTCTTTAAAGCATTAACTGCCTCTTTGTCAGAATAAAAATAGAGTTTACTATTAAAATTGTTAATACCTACCAAATTTAATAACTCTCGTGCAATGGGTCGTGTACCTGAGCCTTTTGTTGAGATAGATATTCGTTTGCCCTTTAAACTTTTTAAATCAGTAATATCTTTACTGTTATAAAAAATCCAAATTGGCTCATATTCAACATTTGCTAAAGCCAAAACTTTAGGTTTTTCTGTCCCACCTTTAATAAAAGCAAAATCAACCTCTGAGTTAAGTAGCTTCTCCTGAGACTCGATAGAGCCTTTTGTCACAACCAATTCTAAATTAATACCATTTTTTTTGAGTTCTGATTTATACTCTAACGCATCTTTATAATAGGCACTCTTTTCTGTTCCTACAGCAATCTTAATTGACTTTGGATGATTATCACGATCTAATAAAATATATAAAATAGGTAAAAGGAGTAGAATAAGAAAAATGAGAGTAATTTTTAATGCTTTCATGAAAAACATTATATCAAGTTTTTAACAAAAAAAGTTAAAAACATTAAAAAAAGATGAACCATAAAGTTCATCTAATTCAACAAAAACTAAAAGTTATGCAGGTACTACAGAAACTCTTTTTTTACCTCTTGAAACGTTGTCAAATTTAACAACACCTTCAATAAGTGCGAAGATAGTATGATCTTTACCCATACCAACACCTGTACCTGGATGAACTTTTGTTCCTCTTTGTCTGATAATGATATTACCAGGAATAACTGCTTCGCTACCGTATTTTTTTACACCCAGTCTACGACCAGCTGAATCACGGTTGTTCTGTGTAGAACCTTGACCTTTTTTATGTGCCATACTTTGCTCCTTATGCTATACTTGTAATTCTAACTCTTGTGAAGTCTCTTCTGAAACCTCTTTTAAGCTTTGAATCTTTTCTTCTTCTTTTCTTATAGATAATAACTTTTTTATCACGACCTTCGTTAATTACCTCACCTTTAACTACAGCACCCTCTACAAAAGGTGTACCAACAGTTAATTCTCCATTGTCTACTGCAAGAACTTCTTTGAATTCTACTGCTGATTTTGGTTCAAGACTCATTTTGTCAAAACAGATTATATCACCCTCTTGAACTTTGAATTGTTGACCACTTGCTTTAATGATTGCGTACATTGCAAACCCTTCATTAATTGTTGTTAAGAAAACCCATTGGATTTCCTTTTTTTAAAAAGTTTGAGATTATACCCAAAAGATTTTTAATTTTGTTTTAAAGATTGAGATATAGTAATTTTAATTTAATTTAGAGCAATTTATCTCTACTATTTATTATAAATGTGTTACTATTTTTTAAACTAAATTAACTTGAGGAGTTATTTTGAAAAAAATATCATTTATTTTTCTACCTTTTCTGTTTTTTCTCTATGTAGCAGGAGAAACTTATCTAAAATTAAACCACTCTACCCTTTGTGAATCAACAGGGTGTAAACTTGCAGATAGTCTTCTTCTTTTTGACAGTATCTATCTGAACTATATTGGAGTAGTTGCAGGAGTTGGGATTCTTGTTACAGGAATTCTAAGTTATAAAAAAGTAATCCATGAAAATCTTTTTTATATTGTTGTAGGCAGTGCATTACTATTTGAAACCATTATGTTGGGTTATCAGTACTTTGCATCTCCAGAGATGTGTAAGTTCTGTATGGGTGTATATACCTTCTTGGTTGTTATTATGCTTACTGCCTCATTTAAACACTTTATTGTTGCAATGATGGGTGTTGTCTCTGTGCTTATGGCACTTAGCTTTTTAGCCATTCCCCAATCGAAACCTTATGTGATGAAAGATGGTACATATCTATTACAATCTGTATCTTGTCCACACTGTACAAAAGTAAAGAAATATATGAAAGAGAACTATATCTCATTTACCAAAATTGATATAGAAGATATAGAAGCACAACACTTTGCTACATTCTTGAACTTTAAAACCATTCCTATTTTAATTACAAAAGAGGGCAATAATATTAAAATTATTAATGGAGACAAAGATATTATTAACTCTTACAAAAAGAGTAATAGTGGAGAGGTCGTCATTGAAGAGAGTGTTAGTATTAACTCAACATTTGATGTTGTAAAAGATGAAGGTTGTGGATTTGCCAATCTAAATAAACTTGCTGAAGAGAGTGATTGTACCTCTCCATCAAAAAAATAACCAAAGAGATAGCCAAAATGGCTATCTCTCTCTATTTTTTTGAGCTTCTACCTCTTTGTTAAATTTAAGTTGCCAACCAACTCCAAATTTTTTATCATAAAAACGATACGCTTCAATATTAGAGGCTTCAACTTCTGAACGCTTACTTTCAATCTCTTTTCTACTTTTAGAACCTGCAAAAATATGTTTTAAATTAATACCCCATCGAAGAGCGACAACTTTTTCTGCATCAAAATAAGCCATATAAGGCTTACCAACAATATACTTTGTCAATAAAGGAGATGACTCTTTTTCACTACTTGTACTGCTCATAGAACTTTGATCAAAATTACATCCACTTAACAGAGCTATAATTAAGAGACTCTTTTTCATTAAAAGAATCTATAAGATAACTGAAAAGACAAACTTGATTCAGAGTGATCAACACTAGATTTACCTGTATACATATCTCCAGTTTGAGGGTTTAATCCAACAATGGTACTCATGGTAGTGGTTGTCTTAGGTGCATAAACATAAGCCAAGTCTACATAGAAATTATCACTAAACTCATACCCTCCACCTAATGTATAATGGTCTTCAGCAGTTGCAGGGAAACCTAAAAGATTAAATAAATTTACAGCATTTCCTCCTGCTTGTTCATATTTTCCTGCTTTTATAACAGCTGGTCCACTCGGTGCTTCTGAAATTGGATGAGAGGCATGATTGTAACCCAATCTCAATCTCCATTTATCTTGTTTTAACTGATACCCAACAGCATATACATCTTGGTCTTCCCATCCAAAATCTTTATACCCTTTTGCATCAGACCATTTAATCTGTTTATAATCAAAAGCAAAAGTATGTTTACCCAACTCATATCCAATACCTACACCAATTTCAGCAGGTTGCTCCAAATGGTCATCCATTGCTTTTGGAAAAATACCAAAGTCAACAAAAGGTTGTGTTGCACTAGAGAGTTGATTCTTGTACTCCATATCAATTTCAGATTTATATACTGCACCAAGGGTTAATCCATTTGCAATATCATAATATGTACCAACATTAAAACCAAAACCAAGATCTTGTGCCACACCATCACCAACAGGCTTTCCATCAAAACCTTGATAATTCATATCCAAAGAACCATACTGTAATATTGGTGTAACTGCAAAGCCAAAAGTACCTGTACTATAAGCCAAAGATGTACCAAACTGCATCAACTGTAAATTACTTACCATCTGCATGTTTCCAGAGTCACGATTTGGAACTTGATTTGCATCACGATAATCAACACCCATTCCAGCTGTTCCCCACATACCAATACCCAAGTACCAATTTTCATTTAACTTATGAGAGATAGCAACACCAGGGATAATATTCATATCTGCATCGCTACTATGCTTCTCTGCATTACCCATTTTAGCCTCAATATCAGGCATAAAAATTGTACCTCCAAAAGAGATAGAAGTTCCTTTTGTACAGGTAATCAATGCAGGGTTTTGAAGTGTTGATTCAGCACAATGACTTACACCAATACCTGCTCCACCCATACCTCTTGCTTTTGTACCAACACCAATTAAATTATCTCCATTGGTTGCATGTAAAAGTGTAGAGGTTAATAGCGAAAGTGCAATAGCAGTTTGTAATTTTTTTGTTTTTCCTTGATTCATAAGTTATCCTTTTGTTTATCTGTAAAGATTATGAATCTATAATATAATATATTTGCTTTACTTATTATTAATCATTTAAAATTATATTTTCATTAATCAGTACTTAATTTTCTTAAGTACTAATTAAACTTATTGCTTACGAATGGTAATTTGGTGACTCTTTGGTAATAGTAACATCATGAACATGGCTCTCACTAAGACCTGCTGATGTAATCTCAACAAACTCTGCTTTTTTCCAAAATGTTTTAATATCTTCTGAACCACAATACCCCATAGATGCTCTAAGCCCACCAATCATCTGATGAACAACCGACGCAATTTTACCACGATAAGGAACACGTCCTTCGATTCCTTCTGGTACAAGTTTATCAGCAGCTGTTCCCTCTTGGAAATAACGGTCGGTACTACCTTTGGTCATTGCTCCAATACTTCCCATTCCTCTATACTCTTTGAACTGTCGTCCATTAAACAGAATCATCTCTCCAGGTGCTTCATAAGTTCCTGCCAATGCTGAACCAAGCATAATTGAACTTGCCCCAACTGCCAAAGCCTTAGCCACATCTCCTGAAAATCGAATTCCACCATCAGCAATAACAGGAACACCCAATGGGTTTGCAACTTGTGCCACCTCATCAATCGCAGAAATTTGAGGAACACCAACACCTGTTACAATTCTTGTTGTACAGATAGAACCTGGTCCAATACCAACCTTTACAGCGTCTGCTCCAGCCTCAATCAAATCTTTTGCTGCTGCACCACTGGCAATATTTCCTGCAATAACATCTACATCTAAATTTGCTTTAATCTCTTTAAGCGTATCCATAATTCCCTGTGAATGACCATGAGCTGAATCCAAAACAATAACATCAACACCTGCGTTAACCAAGGCTGTAGCTCTATCAAGCTGACCAACACCAATAGCTGCACCAACTCTTAATCTTCCATGCTTATCTTTATTTGCATTTGGAAACTGCTCTTTTTTCTCAATATCTTTAATGGTTATAAGACCCTGAAGCTTATTGTTATCATCCACAATTGGTAATTTTTCAATTTTATGCTCTTGAAGCACTTTTGCTGCCTCTTCGAGTGTAATTCCTGCTGTAGCTGTAAAGAGAGGAGCTTTGGTCATTACATCTTCAATCTTCTCTGACATATCAGTAATAAAACGCATATCACGATTGGTTATAATACCTAAAAGTGTCATATCTTTATCGACCACAGGTACACCTGATATTTTATACTCTCCCATTAACATATCTGCATCACCAACAGTTTTATGGGGAGCAATATAAATAGGGTCAATAATAATTCCACTCTCTGATTTTTTAACCTTAGAGATCTGTTTTGCTTGTGTCTCAATATCCATATTTTTATGAATAATTCCAATTCCACCCAAATGTGCCATTGCAATGGCTGCTTTATATTCGGTTACAGTATCCATAGCAGCTGATACCAATGGTGTGTTTAATGTTACTCTTTTAGTAAGATTTGTTTTAATACAAACTTCTTTAGGTAAAACAGTTGAGTGCTGTGGCACGAGTAATAAATCTTCAAATGTAAATGCTTTCTTCTTAATGTTCATATGTTGTTTTTCCTTTATTTTGTATAGTTAATGGCTTTTTCAAGGCTTAATGCCCCATCAAATACTGCTTGTTCGTTAAATGCTTTACCAATCAATTGTAGACCAATTGGCATACCTTCATTATCTTTTGCTACAGGTAATGAGATGGCTGGTAATCCTGCTAAATTAATGGCTATGGTATACATATCACTTTTATACATCTCTAGTGGGTCATGAATAGTTCCTATTTTAGGTGCAACTGTTGGGGCAACAGGAGATAAGATTAAATCTGCCTCTTCAAAAATTTTATTAAACTCATCTTGAATAAGGTGTCTTACCTTTTGAGCTTTTACATAATAGGCATCATAATAACCTGCAGAAAGAACAAAGTTACCAAGCATAATTCTTCTTTTTACCTCATCCCCAAATTGGGCTCTGGTATTTCTGAATGTCTCTTCTAAGTTTGCCCCCTCAACACGTTTACCATAACGAATTCCATCATAACGTGCCAAGTTTGTTGTCGCCTCTGCTGTGGCTACAATATAATAAGTGGCAATATCATATTTTGTATTTGCCATATTTTTATGAATAACTGTATGACCTGCCTCTTCTAATAACGTAATTGTATGGGCATAAGCATCTTGAATATCTTGACTCGCTTCTGTTATATAATTATCAATTACAGCAATGGTCATTTTTCTATCAGCATTTAAATTTTCAGTTACAGAGACCAACTCTAAAGTAGAACAGGTCGAATCTCTCTTATCGTGAGAAGCAATTGCATCATATAAAATCGCTGCATCTTCAACATTTTGGGTTATTGGTCCAATTTGGTCAAGACTTGAAGCATAAGATGCTAAACCAAAACGACTTACACGTCCATAGGTAGGTTTCATTCCAACACAACCACAATAAGCAGCAGGTTGACGAATCGAGCCACCTGTATCAGAACCCAATGCTGCAATAGCAATTCCACCTGCTACAGCCGAAGCACTTCCACCTGAACTTCCACCTGGAACTCTATCCTCTCCATAAGGATTTTTTGTCACACCATAAAATGAACTTTCTGTCGTTGAACCCATTGCAAATTCATCCATATTTGCACGACCAAAAGCAGAGAAACCTTTCGCTTTTAAATTTTCAATTACCGTTGCATTGTAAGGGGCAACATACCCTTGTAGAATCTCTGAACCACTGGTTACAGACCAATCTTTTACCTGAATATTATCTTTTATTAGAATGGGTACTCCACTACCTGATGAGGCAAAGTCAATATAGGCGTTTAACCCCCCCTCTCTGGCTTTTGTTTCCATCTCAATTTTAAGTGAGTCTAACTCTTCTTGACTCTTCGTTAATGCTTCTTTTAATGTAATCACTACTGTTATCCTAGGGTTATATTTTGTTAATATAAAAAATTCTGTGATTATAGCTAAAAGTTGTTTTTGGTCTGTTTATTTTAAAATTAGCTTATTTAGAATAGTTTTCTAAAGATTCTTAAAGAATCATGATATACTTTGATTATCATACTATTAAAAAGGAATTTGAATGAAAAAAATGATATTTATCACAGGGATAGCACTAATTACATTGAACACACACACAATAGCAAATGAGTTGGATGCATTAGGAGATATTCAACTGGTAGATGAATCTGATAAATCTTCCCTTTTCCAAAAAGGTAACATTGTCGGCTGTACAGATTACAGCAAAAAAAAGGAACTAAGTTGCTCTAAAAAGCCTACAGATGCGATTTTGAGTAAACTTCCAACAAGTCAACAACTTGAAGAAAAAGATTTAGAAGATGAAGATGATGCAAATGAAATCAAGAATCAACTTAGTACTATCTTAAATGAATTATCTGCACTAAAAGCAGAGCAAAAAGCCAACAGATCAACCATTAAAGAGCTACGTTCTTTGGTAAAAGTTCTATCTGATAAAAAAGCACAACCAGCAAAACAAAAGATGGCACTTGTTAAAAAAACCATCAAAAAAATGAGTAGAAAAGTTCCTAGACAATATACAACAACAAGAATAAGAAGACCAATTAAAGAGGTAGAAGTTTATGACGACCATGTTGTAATTGAAGTGCAAAATAATGAATCTCTTTCAACCTACGCACAAGCCTATTATCATGACAATACTCAATATTATCGTATATATAAAGCAAATCAAGACAAAATTGGAAAAGATTTACAAATTATTATAGGTGAGAGACTTACTATTCCAAATACAACATCATATAAAGAACAATAAAAAAACTTATACTTATCATCAGAGAGGTGGAGCTTTTCACTCTACCTCCTTGGGCTTATTAAATTAATTGTGATTCAGCTATAATCCCAAAAAATATCTACAATAAGGTCAATCCTCTATGTATATCTACGACAGTGTAAAAAAAAACAAACTCCCTTTTGAACCCATCACTCCAAGAGAGGCCTCCATCTATATCTGTGGACCTACCGTTTATGATGATGCTCACTTGGGTCATGCCCGTTCTTCTTTAAGTTTTGATCTTTTAGCCCGTACACTTAAATCTTTACGATATAAAGTAACCATGGGTAAAAATTTTACCGATATTGATGACAAAATTATTAAAAAAGTACAAGAGTCAGGCAACAGTTTAGAAGAGATAACAACCCACTATATAAACCGTTATCAAGAAGATATGAGAGCTTTAGGAGTGCAAGATGCAGATATTGAACCCAAAGCAACAGAGTCTTTAGAAGCCATAGAGAGTATGATTCAAGGTTTAATAGAGAAAAATATAGCCTATGTTGTTAACTCTGGAGATGTCTATTTTGATACATCAAAAGATAGTAACTATGGAGCGATTTCACACCAAGTTGGAGAGGATGAAGATAATCAAAGCCGTGTAGAACACAACAGCGAAAAGAGAAATCCAAAAGATTTTGCACTATGGAAAGCGTGTAGTGGAGAGGATGACATCTGTTTTGATACAGCCTTTTCAAAAGGTCGCCCAGGTTGGCATATTGAGTGTTCAGCAATGATAGAGAAACATTTTTCTGGAAACAGCGAATACAGTATTGATATTCATGGAGGAGGAGCAGACCTTCTCTTTCCTCATCATGAAAACGAAGCCTCTCAAAGTCGATGTGCTACAGGGCATGAATTGGCTAAATATTGGATGCACAACGGTTTTGTCAATATAGATGGTGAGAAGATGAGTAAAAGCCTTGGCAACAGCTTTTTTATAAAAGATGCACTAAAAGTTTATGATGGAGAGATTCTACGAAACTACTTAATATCTGTACACTACAGAAATGATTTCAACTTTAACGAAGAGGATCTATTAAACTCTAAAAAACGTTTAGACAAGCTCTATAGACTCAAAAAGAGAGTTACTCCAACAAAAGCATCTAAACCCAATAAAAAGTTCTATAAAGCTATTATAGAGGCGATGAGCGATGATTTAAATATATCTGTAGCTCTTGCTACCATTGAACAGATGATTAGTGATACTAACGATAAATTTGATGCAAATCCAAAAGATAAAGGGCTAAAAAAAGAGACCCTAGCCAATATAGAATTTATTGATGAACTGCTAGGTATCGGAGGAAAAGAACCATTTAGCTATTTTCAGATAGGTATAGACCCCGAGACAATTACTAAAATAGAGTCTTTAATCGAAGCAAGAGACGAAGCAAAAGCCCAAAAAGATTATAAAAAATCAGATGCTATTCGAGATGAAATAATGAGTATGGGTGTAACATTAATGGATACTGCAACAGGAACAGTATGGGAAAAACTCTAAACGAGTTTTCCCTACTTATGACTTAAATATCTATCAATTCCCTCTGCAATACCTTTAGCCAAGAGACTCTTATAACGATTGTTCATAAGATTGTCTCCCTCTTCGGGGTGTGTTATATAACCTGTTTCAACCAAGATTGCAGGCATTTGAGCCCCAACTAGAACCCAAAAGTTTGCAGGTTTTACACCACCATCTTCTACATGTCCAAACGAGGTACGAACATTAGAGAGCATTTTATAGCTCACATCGAGACCAAGCTTATGTGATTCTACTATTTTTGTCTCACTAATCAATGAAAGATAAGCATTTTTCGTATAGAAATCTTTACCTTCAAGCATTACAGCATTCTCTTTTTCTGCTGCCTTCTTTGCTCTCTCTGTTTTTGCAGGAGACAGGTAGTAGACCTCTAAACCTTTAAAGATATTTTGAACTCTTTTTGTTGGTGCAGCATTGGCATGAATAGAGATAAAAATATCTGCTTTTTTCTTATTTGCAAACTCTGTTCTTTTAGGTAATTTTACAAAGACATCATCATCTCTTGTCATATAAACTTTATACCCTTTTCTCTCTAGTCTCTTTTGCAATTTTAATGCTACAGAGAGAACAACCTTTTTCTCTTTTTTATTGCCACAACAAGAAGCTCCATTATCTTTACCACCGTGACCTGCATCAATCACAACAACATAACGCTTATCTTTACTACTTTTCTCTATAGTCTCTTCTATGATTGTTGGTTCTTTAGGTAAAGATATTTTATCTTTAGGCTCTTCTACAACTAACGCTCTTTTTTGCTTTTCAATTGTTGAACTAAGACCATAAATAAGAGGAATAAAAAGAACATTATCTTTAAATTGATGCTTATCTAAATCTTTCTCTTTAGAACGAATAACAACACGTAAAACAGTTGGAGAGTTTTGACCCATTCTAAAAGACTCTATTGTTCTAAAAGTATGGTGGGAAATTCCCTTTCCATAAGGAAGTGTAGCTCCATGAATATCATAAACATATTTGGTTGTTCCATCTGCTTGAGGAAGTTTAAAATAGGTTACTTTTTCAATCTTTGAGGAAAAAGAGAGTTTTAACTCTCCCAAACGAATTTTACTCTTTACAAAACTGTTTGCAAAGAGTAAATTCGTAAAAAATAATATTATAAATAGTTGTTTAAGAATTGTCTTCTCCATTCATTAACTTCTCCATAAGTTCTTTTACAGTTATAATCTCATTAAGCTTATAACCATTAGCACCTGTAAAGAAGAGTCCACTCTCTTTGATTCCATCATAAGCATCACTAAGTCTATCGGCGATACAGTAACCAACTATTTTTGCTTCAACTCCACGATTACAAGGTGCAACACAGTTTGAGATACAAGCAACTTTAGGTGCTGTTCCTGCTTCAATATCTGCATGAAGCTGACTCTTAACACCACGAGCAGGATAACCAACAGGAGATTTAAAGAGTTTAATATCCTCCTCATTTGCTCCAATGACCATCTCTTTCATTACCTGACTCGCATCACATTCAATTGTACCGATAAATCGTGTACCCATCTGAACAGCATCTGCACCAAGGTCTAACATCTTTTGAATATCATCATGATTCCAAATACCACCAGCAGCGATAACAGGCATAGAACCCCAATTTTTAGCCTCTTCTATTACAGGAGGTAAAATCGCTTCAAGTTGATTTTCAG
>Ga0256827_10001256_pt1 | contig 16153 bp, 19 predicted proteins | sample CV84metaG_FD_185977 | JGI IMG/M metagenome (GOLD analysis project Ga0256827, IMG submission 185977) | Hydrothermal vent microbial communities from East Pacific Rise, Pacific Ocean - CV84 | ecosystem: Environmental > Aquatic > Marine > Hydrothermal vents | place: Pacific Ocean: East Pacific Rise... | reverse complement strand
AATATGGTTTTAATTTTTTTTCATCAAATAGAGATAGTGGAGCTAGTACTAATGACTTTAAATAAACACTTATACTCATCTATTCTCTTCATATTTTTTTAAGTTTAAAACTGTTTTATTATATTGTTTATACTTTAAATTATTGCTTATTTATAGAAGTTCTTTGCGTTTATTGTGATTAAATTCTACTGTTTTATCAAAATTGACAGATAAAAGAGAATTTTTAGATATTGATATTTTAAAAAAAACATATCTTCAAGTACCAGAAAGTCATAAATTAGACTCTTTAGCTTATTTGGATTTATCTGAGATGAAAAGATATAAATTTAAAATTGAAGAGCTTGGTAAAAAGTTTGAAAAAATTTCTCCTAGAACAGCCGATATAAATTTTTTTGAAGAAAATTTATCTCATTCCATTGAATTTAAATTAAAAGGGGATAAAACTAGAAACAATACACTTTATAGAATATCATCGGCATCTGTTGCTTCAAGTGCAGAGGAATTAATTAATTTAATTTTAGAAAGAAAAGGAAATGATAATTATCATTCAAATACTTTTGGTCAAAAATTAAATATGCTTCTGGATATTATTAAAAAAGAAGATAGAGATATTGATTTAGAGTTTTTAGAAAAATTTAATGAGTTTATAGTTTTTTACGCAATACAACAACTCATAAAAGTAGTCAAAATATTTTATCTGATATTGAGAAGTTTAAAGCAGAATTATCTATTACTATGTCTTTAGAATTTATTGAATTTTATACAGATATTGTCTATCCTAGTTTAGAACAGCTTACTCTTGAAAATGCAAAAGAGGTTATTCGTTATCCTACTGAACCTTTATCTAATGAAGAGTATTATTTTGGAATAGATGGAGATAGTACAGGAGCTTGTTTAGAGGATTTATTAGTAGAAGAAAAAAAAGATGAATTGAAAAAAATTAGTAAAAATATTTCTATTGCTTTAAAAAAAATGGGGAATTATATAAAAAAAGTTTCTAAAGAGAATGAAATTATATTTCAAACAGGAGACGATATGCTTATTCTAGGAAAATTGAGTTTTAATGATTTAGTAAAAATAAAACAAATTTATAAAGATACAACTGAAATATTAACATGTTCAATAGGTTTTGGTAAAACTTCTAAAGATGCTTATATGGCATTAAAGTTAGCCAAAGCAAATCCTCAGAAGAATATGATTAAGGGAATATATTTTAACAATTAAATTTTATCTCCTAGGATATATGAATAAGCTCAATTATTTATTGCCTTTCCCCAAAAAATATACTATCCTTACGCCATGAAAATAGCAAGTATAGATGTAGGATTAAAACGGATAGGTGTGGCGATATGTTTGGATGGAAAGATTGTCTTTCCACAAGATGCCATTTTACGAAAAAATAGAAACCAAGCTTCGCGAGATGTTAAAGCTTTTTTAGATGAGTGGGAGATTGATACCTTGGTTGTTGGGTTGCCAAAGGGTGGTTCGGCAGAGGATGAGATGGAGCGACGTATTAAACATTTTGTTGGGCTATTGGATTTAACAGATATAAGAGTTGAGTACCAAGATGAGGCGTTTAGTTCGGTTGAAGCCAAAGAGTTGACCCAAGGGGTCTTTAGACATAAAAAAGATGGTCGAATTGACTCTATTTCTGCAAAGATTATTTTGGAGCGTTGGTTGTGAAAAAGTGGAGTTTTAAAGCTATAGCAAAAGAGATAGTTACCACACTGGTTCTCTTTTTTATTATCTCGGTTGTTGTTAACTATATTCGAGAACCTGATATTAACCAAGATGCTTTTTGTCAATATTTGGCTAAATATCAAGAGCCAAATAAGCCTTTGGTGGTTCACTTTTGGGCTACTTGGTGTCCTACTTGTAAGTTAGAGGCTTCTAATATAGAGCGTATTTCTAAAAATCATAATGTTATTACTGTTGCTGTTAACTCTGGTTCAGATAAAAAGATAGATGATTTTATGAAAGAGCATGAGTTGACCTATAGGGTTATTAATGATAGTAGTGGAGCGTTGGCAAAAAAGTTTGGAATAGATGCTTATCCTACAACATTGATTTATGATAAAGATGGCAAGTTGAAGTTTGCAGAAGTAGGGTACAGTAGTACTTTAGGGTTACAGGCACGATTAGAATTAAGCAACTAATTATAATTTTTAACATTATTTTTACTACTAACGTGTATAATTTTGTTATGAAAAGAATTATATTATTAAGTTTATTACTTATCGGAATAGGGAATGCAACGACATATCAGATTACACACCTAAAAAGAGGTGGTTCTGTTAATGTTCGTGAAGTTCCCGAAGTAAGGTCTAGAACAGTTGTAGGACGCATTCCTGCCTATGCTACAGGTATTAGAATACGTCACTGTAGATATAATCGACAAGGGGAGGAGTGGTGTTATATCTCTTATCCTAAAGGTGGTTCGCATCTAGAGGGTTGGATTAGTCGTAGATTTTTAACACCCATGAGAGGCAGTTCAACCTCAAAACAACATATTCAAAATTTTTTACAAAATTATTATATGGCAGATGAAGAGAATTTTTTAGATAAGCTTCAAGCATTTTATAAATTTCCTATGCAACAGTATTTATGGAAAAGAAATGTCTCGTTTTTACAGTTGCGTTCTCAAAAGGTACGTTTTTATAAAAAATGGGGTAAACGTGACTACCATATGAGCTATATGAAGATTTTAAAACGTCGTTCAAACTATATTGATGTTCAAGTAACTGTACGTTGGAAGATGAGAGGACATGGTGAAATTGAAGAGGGGAAAGATGTACAGAAGCTTCGTCTTGTTCCTTCTGGAAACTCTTTTAAAGTTTTGGCAATGAAAAACTTACGCCACTATGTTAAACCAAAGCCAAAACCTATAGAAGAAGAGAATCTTACGATTTTAGTTGAAAATAGAGATGTTGTTACACCACCTACTAAAACAGCCATGCTAGAGAGCGAGAAAAGAGAGATAGAGACAGAGGTTGTGGCAGGATATTATATTAAAGTTGGTTCGTTTTTTAAAGAGATTAATCCTGCTTATTTAAATAAAATAAGAAAATTGGGTTACCCTTATACCATTCAGAAAGTTGTAAAACCAGCAAAAGATATAATCATACGCAGGGTTTTAATTGGACCATTTCATTCGTCGGCATTGGCAATGGATTCATTGGTTGAGGTTAGAGCTAAAGTGAATAAAAATGCTTATATTCAAACTTTAAAACCATAAGAGAATTCCTCTTTGGTTTTAAAATTGAGAGCTTTTGAGTTTTGACTCTTTATTGTCAATCTCTAAATCTCTTAGTTTGTCTTCTCGACGTTTTCTTTTCATCTGCTGTTTGGCAAGTTCTCTCATATTCTCCGTAGTATCACTCTCATCTACAATCTCTACACCCAAAAGTGTCTCTACACAATCTTCTAGTGTTAAAATACCCTCTGTTTGGTCATAGTTGTCTTTTACTAAGAACATATGTTGCTTCTTTTTAATAAACATATCTAGAGCTATTGCTACAGGAAGTGTTTCATAGATAGATAACATTCTATCTTGAATACTGGCAATGGTTACAGAGTCATCAACTAATGCCTGTTTAAAAATCTTTTTTGTCAAGACAATACCTGTTACATCTTCGATTGTATCGTTGTATATAGGGATTCTTGAAAATTTAAATATATCCTCTTGTGTCTCCATAACCTCTTTAATGGTCATTTTTCCTTCAATGGCAAAGATGACAGATCTTGGAGTTAAAATTTCATTGACTCTTTTCTCATCTAATTTTAGAACATTCTCTATAAAATCAGACTCTTGTTCATCAATAACACCCTCATCTTCACTAATCAACATACTCTCAATAAGCTCATCTTTGGTGGTGGTTGCTTCATCCTCTTGACCTTTTGATATTTTATCAGTTACCAAAAGAGTGATTAAAATAATAGGATAAGTTAGCCATATAAAAAATTGAATAAATCTAGCCGAGATAGGTGCAAGTGCTTTCCAGTAGATTGCTCCTATTGTTTTGGGAATAATCTCTGAGAAAAAAAGAATAGCAAAAGTTAATATTATTGAGACATAAACCATTGCTCCATCTCCATAGAGCTTAGATGCTTGAGCCCCAACAACAGCAGCCCCAAGTGTATTGGCAACGGTGTTTAATATAAGAATAGATGCGATTGATTTGTTAATGTTCTCTTTGTGTGAACGTAGTAGTTTTCCTGTTTTTGGTTTCTCTTTTTCAAGAACAGAGACGTAAGACATCTGCACTGAAAGCAGTACAGATTCAAGAATGGAGCATAGGAACGAGATTCCAACAGATAGAAGGAAAAAAAGTATCAGGTAACTCATTTAATTTAATAAACCTTTATAGTAAAATAATAGTCGCAAGACCTAAAAAGCTGAAAAAACCGACTACATCGGTAACGGTTGTTAAAATCACTGTACTACCAATAGCAGGGTCAACTTTCATCTTTTCTAGTAGAAGAGGGATTGTTGCTCCAAAAAAACCAGCCATTAATAGATTGATAATCATTGAGAGTGCAATGACAAAACCTAAGTTTTCAATTCCAAACCAAACGGTTGCGATAACTCCAATTATTATAGCAAATAAGAAACCATTTAATAATGAAATACTAACCTCTTTTATAATAATTCTTTTTGCATCACTATGAGATATATCTTTAAGTGTCAATTGCCGAACAACAACAGTTAGGGTTTGTGTTCCTGCGTTACCTCCCATTGATGCAACAATTGGCATAAGTATAGCAAGAGCAACCATGTTGTTTAATGTATCTGCAAAGAGTCCAATAATCAAAGAGGCAACAATCGCCGTGATAAGGTTTAGCCCCAACCAAGAGGCTCTCTGTTTACTTGCTTTTAGTACCTCTTCATCCTCTTCTACATCATCATTTAGTCCTGCCAAGTTGTACATCTGTTCTGTGGCTTGTTCTGATATAATATCATGAATATCATCTGAAGTGATTCGACCTAAAAGTTTATGCTCTTGGTTTACAATAGGTAACACAAAAAGGTCATACTCTTTAAAAAGATTTACAACATCTTTAATGTCATCTTTTTCATAAGCAGTTATTGGCTCATAATTCTCATTAGACTCTAATATATTTTCATGAAAACTCTTCTCAAAATCAAAAGTAAGAAGGTCATCTAAATCTATACTATAGAGCAGGGTACAATCTTTTTTAGTGATAAATAGATTATGTACATTCTCTAACTCATTAGACTTTTTAAGTTTTGAGAAACGTTTTATAACGTCGTGTACAATCTCATCTTCGGTTGCAGTAAAAACCTCAATCTGCATATATGAACCAGCTTCATGCTCTCCATACGATTGTAGTTTGGTAATATCTTTTTGATCATCTTTGTCGAGTCGTTTAAAAACTTCGGAAGCGATATTTTCATTATGCTCTTTAAGCTCTTGCATAAAGTCAGCTTGGTCATCACTCTCTAGCTCTTTGACAGCCTCTGCAAGGTCTTGAACTTTTACCGATGCTACCATGTCATCAAAGTATCTATCAGGAAGCTCTAGGGCAACATCACCCAAAATATCTTTGGGTATAAGTTTAATCGCTTCTGAAAATTTCTCTTCGTCATACTGTTTAAGTATATTTACAATTTCAGAGAAGTGAATCTCCTCTTTATTATGAATCTCTAACTGTTCTTTTAACTCTTGCATCTTAAACCCCCTCTGATTTTTGGAAATTATAGCTTAAAAGGGGATAATAGTAAATAGTTAAGAACATTATTGTTTAAAAATGTTTTTAATTTTGTTTTTTAAGCACTTTTACATTATTTGATTAAATTATAAAATCAACATAGCATCCCCATAAGAGAAAAACCGATACTCTCTCTCTATCGCTTCATGGTAAAGCTCTAAACTCTTCTCTCGACCAATAAATGCCGAAACCAACATAATAAGCGTACTCTTTGGCAAGTGAAAATTGGTTAATAGATGGGTTACTCTTTGTGGTTTGTTACTTGGGTTTAAGAATAAATCACACTCTCCATCGGTTTTTTTTGTTCTTGAAAAATACTCAACTGTTCTGGTTACTGTTGTTCCTATGGCTAAAATATCTCTATTTGATTCTAAAACTTCTGCACTCTCTTTTGGAATATGAAAATACTCTGAGTGCATGGGGTGGTCAAGGATATACTCGGCATCTACAGGTTTAAATGTTCCTGCTCCTACATGTAGGGTTATTTTATGGGTTTTGTGTCGTTCTTCTAGTTTTTTGAAGAGTTCAGGGGTAAAGTGTAGTGAGGCTGTTGGGGCTGCTACTGCTCCTGCGTTTTTGGCGAATAGGGTTTGGTAATCGGTTTCATCCTCTTTGTTATCTTCTCTTTGCAGGTAGGGGGGTAGGGGGATGTGACCTATGGAGTTTAGGATTTGTACTAAATCTTCGAATCTTATATTTTGTTCGGGGTTGAAGCCTCCGATTCCGAGTTGTTTGAAGGTTACTACTCTTGAACCATCTTGGTTTAGTTTGATTACGGTGGCTACTAGGTTGTTATCAAAAAAAAGTTCTGTTTGTAGTTGTACTTTTCCACGAATCATGACCAAGTATTCATCAGAAGAGAGGGGTTTATTGAAAAGGAGTTCTACCTTTCCTCCACCTTGTCCATTGGCATCCTCTTTTTTATGTCCAAAGATTCTTGCTTTTATTACCTTTGTGTCGTTTAAAAAGACATCACACTCTTTTGGCAGGTACTCTAATAGGTGCTTAAAAGTGGTATGAGTAATGGTATCAGTTTTGCGATTATAGACCAAGAGCTTTGCAGAGTCTCTTGGTTGTACGGGTGTTTTAGCTATGAGATGAGCTGGAAGCTCATAATCATAGCTTGATGTTAAAAGTTCACTGTTCATCTATTTTTTTTCTATCTGTCTATCTTGTTTGATATATCTATCATCTTCGTCATCTTCACTATTTTCATCCTCTTCCTCTTCATGAGGGTTAACCATACGAACAATAATAATCGAGACACCATAAAGTATAATTAGTGGACCTGCCATAAGTAGCTGTGTCAATACATCTGGTGGGGTTAGTAATGCAGCGACAACAAATATAATAATTACAGCATATTTAAAGAAATCTTTTAGCGTTTTATCAGTAATCATTCCCAGTACAGCTAAGAAATAGGCAAATACAGGAAGCTCAAATGCTAATCCAAATCCCATCATAATTTTGGTGAAGAAGCCTACATAATCTTCAATATTAATCAGAGGGGTATAGAGGAATGAACCAAAGGTAATTAAGAACTGGAATCCAAAAGGGGTAACCACATAGTAAGCAAAGAGAACACCAACAGTAAACATAATTGATCCACCAAAGACAAATGGCAGTACCATCTTTTTCTCATTGTCATAGAGTCCAGGGGCAACAAAAAGCCAAAGTTGATAGAGTATAAATGGTAATGCACCCAGTAGACCAGCAAAGAATGAAACTTTTAACGCTACAAAGAATGCTCCTCCAACTTGGTGTGTGGTAATCTGACCATCAAAGGTTGACTTTTTACCAATGGTACGGTTCTCTTCTACCCCTTTAATTGCTAAGGTTAACTCTTTTGTTGCCTCTACAGCATCTTTTAAAAATCCTGCAAGTTCTTGATTGGCTACTGTTACTGCTTTTTCTAGTGAGTTTTGAAGTTTATCTACAGCTACTATCGATGGAGATTTTGTGATATTATTCTCAATTGTAAGGGCTGTTTTATTGATGTCCACAGTTCCATTTATATCGGTTGATTTGAGATGCCATGTTGCTTTCTCTTGAGACTCTATAACACGTCCAACTTCGGCAAGTGCTTTGTTTAGAGGTGCTGTAATCCATGTTAAAATGTGATTGTGAAAACTAAAAGCTACAATAAAGGCAACAATAACAGAGAGAACTGAGTATCCAATCGCCTTTTGAAGTGCAGCGAGGTGTGGTTTTATATCTTCAAACATTACTTCTCTATCCCCTCATCTTGTTTTACGGTTTTCTTTTTAAAGGTAATCTCTTTGCTCTGTTTTGGTTCTACTTGTGTGGTTGTTGACTCCATTACAGGTCGAGGCTGTTCAAGTTGAGTTAGCTGTGCAAAGTTATCTTTTACCGAACCAAATTCACTCTTTACCTCGTTCATAGGATTTAAATTTTTGAACCCTTGTAGCTCTTGATTGGCTTCATCTAGCTTTGCTTTATAACCCATCGCTTCTCGTTTTAGCTCTTCTATATTAACCTCTTCATCTAATGCTCTTTTTGCTTCGCCAACAGCATTTTTCATATTTTTAAAAAATTTTGCAATATCTACCATAGCACCAGGTAGTTTATCTGGTCCTAAAAAGAGGATTGCTACTATTGCAATAAATAGTATTTCCATAAAGCCCATTCCAAACATGCTTTTCCCTTGTTTTTAATTCTTGCTATTTTACCTAAAAAGGTTGAGATTTACGTTTATTGTTCCATTAGATAGCGAACAATACGCTCTTCGAGCCAATATTTTGGTCGAAAAATAGTACCATTGACAAACCCAACATGTCCACCATGTTTAGAGATATTAAGTTGAACATATTCCGAGAGTTCCTCTTGGGTTGGTAGAATTTTAGGAGTCATAAAGGGGTCATCAAGAGCATGGATGATAAGAGTTGGTATTTTTATATTTTTTAAGAACTGTTTAGCTGAACACTTTTTATAATAATCTTCTGCCGATTTAAAGCCATTGATGGGTGCTGTATACTTCTCATCAAACTCCTCTATGGTTTGAATATTTTTAATATCCTCTTGGCTCTGATTAATTAATTTTTGCATATTAAACTGTTGATATTTTTGCAGTAGGGTCTCTTTTAGGGGATTAAGTAGATGTTTCTGATAACGTTTGGAGAATCCTTGATTGATTCGTTTGGCTGTAATGTCTAAATCCATAGGAGCAGAGACCGAGATGGCTGATTTTAGAGGTGTTTTTGAACCATCCTCACCTAAAAGTTTAAGGAGCATGTTTCCTCCAATAGAGTAGCCAACGGCATGGAGTAGACTCTCTTTATATTTCACTTTTAAGTAATTTATCCAAGCTCGTGCATCGGCTGTATCTCCACTATGGTAAGAGCGAGGTAAGAGGTTTGGTTTTCCTGAGCATCCTCGAAAGTGCATAAGAACAGAAGCAAACCCTTTTTTTTCTAATGCCCTCATTAACCCCAATATGTAAGGGGATTTAAAAGAACCTGCTAAGCCATGAAAAAGGATAACAATTGGTTGGTTATCTTTGGGTTTTTGGTTGTGCCAATAGCACTCTACAAAATCTTTATCATACAGTTCAAAATGTTCTATTTGAAAAAGTAATTTTTTCCTTTGTTTTCGAAAAAATGGAGCATATAGGGTCTGTATATGTCTGTTATTTAATGGGTATGTTACTTTAAACATGTTCTTCCTTATAATAATTATAATATTTTACCCTAAAAAAGAATATTCCCATCTCCTTACATTTTTTTTTATTAAAATCACTTCGCAATTTAAGTATTAAGGAAAAAAATGAAAAAGCATGTTGTGGTTTTAGAAGCTGAAGGTGGAGCAGATAAGTGGATTGATGGACATAGACGGGATACTATGCCAATCGTTAAAGCTTTAGAGGAGAAGGGATACGGTGCAGAAGTTCTTTTTTTTAGGGATGCGTGGTTTAATGAAATATTTGATTATATTTTAGAAAAAGCAGACGCTGTTATTGTTAGAATTAACCCAGGGAATCTTCCTAATGGTGAAGCCAAACTATTTGAGATGTTGCGTCAGCTTCATGATAGTGATGTTCAGGTTATGACACACCCTAATACTATGATGCGTTTTGGTGCAAAAGATGCGTTGGCTAAACTATCTGATACCGATTTGGTAACCGATGATACTTATGCTTATTATGACTATGATGAGTTCTTAAAAACCTTTCCAAAAAGTCTTACTTATGGAGCAAGAGTTCTTAAACAGAATCGTGGTTCAACAGGAGATGGTATCTGGAGAGTAGAGGTTGTTGATACAAAAATTGGCTCTTATGAAGCAGGAGATACACTTCCTCTTGATACTGTAATAAAATGTACAGAGGCTGTAGATAACCATGTTGAGTATACTTCTCTTGGAAAGTTTATTAAATTCTGTAAACAGTATATTGAGGGTGAAAATGGAATGTTGGTTGATATGCGATTTATGCCTCGTATTGTAGAGGGAGAGATTCGTATTTTGATGGTGGCTGATAAACCAATTTTTGTTGTTCATAAAAAACCAGTTCAAGAGAAAGATGCCTTCTCTGCAACCATTGCTTCTGGTGCAACATATACCTATTACCAACCAGATGAGTTCCCAGAGCTTGTTGAGAAGTTTGTAAGTTCTATTCCTATGATTTCTGATAAATTGGGAAAAATCAAAAATACACCACTAATCTGGACAGGAGACTTTATGCTTGATACAGATGAAAATGGAGAAGATACCTATGTATTGGGTGAAATGAACTGTTCTTGTGTTGGTTTCTTTAGTCACTTGGATATGGGAATTCAAGAGATGGTAGCAGATGAAGTTATTAAGAGAATCAAAGATAAAGATTAATTGAGTTTTTTATTCTAAATAGGAGGTATATTCTCCTATTTAGGTTCTTCTGTTATAATTCTGTTGTAATTTATTAACAAAGGAACTTATTGATATTATATATACATGGATTTAGAACAACAGTTACATCACATAAAGCAGAACTTCTTACAGACTATTATGGTGTAGAGAATATTTTTATTGCAGACCACTCCATTATTCCAGCTCAAGCAATTCAAGATTTAGAAAAAATTATAGAAGATAAAAAGATTACCTCTATTATTGCCAGTTCACTTGGTGGATATTATGCCACATATCTTAGTGAAAAATATAAGTTGAAAACCGTTCTTATTAACCCTTCTGTAACCCCTTATAGAACATTAAAGAAAGCTATAGGTGACAATGAGAGACAAGATGGTGTTAAATTTGTATGGAAAGAGGAGCATGTTAAGATGTTAGAGGCATTTAAAGTAGAGAACCCTACTATTGAAAATTATTTTTTATTTCTACAAAAAGGTGATGAGGTTTTAGATTATAGGATAGCTTTAGATTTTTATAAAGGTTGTAAACTTGTAATAGAAGAGGGTGGAAACCATAGATTTAAAGGATTTGGACGATTTTTTGATGAGGTTACAGCTTTTTTAAGATTGTAATTTTTGTAAGGTCGATAAATCGACCTTACATGACTAGTGATTAAAAGAAATATCCAACTTTTCCTACAAATCTACCATTTGAAAAAGCACTCTCTGTTGCATAAACTTTTCTATATTCTGCACCTAAAAAGAGCTTTTCTGTTAAATCTTTACGAATACTTACTCCTAAACCTAAATAGGGTACTGTATCATCTCCTTCAACTTTTGTGATTCCAAAACTTGGTCCAACACCAAGATATGTATGCTCTTCTATTTGGTATAAATAGTGAGGATTTGCTTCGAGCGAATACATATCAAAACTATGTTTACTAAATTTGGTTAAAGAGATATTTTGTCTAATGGTATGCTCTGAGGCTTTTACAAGAGGACAGACCAAAGAGAACTCTACTCCATATAAATTTCCACTATTATCATGTTTGTGTAGGTCTGAACTTCCTAAAATAAGTGCTAACCCTTTATTTTTTGGAATATCTGCACTATTGCTAGGAAAAAGTGTCCAATCTTCTGCTTGTGCTGATATGTTGACTCCTAAAATGAAGAGAGAAGAGAGTAGAATTTTTTTCATATATAAACCCTTTATAATTTTTATTTGAGAAGATTATATATAAAATTGAATATATAGTAAAGCAATTAATGATAATCTTCATATATTATTCTAAAATGTAAAGTACCAATTCATCACTAATAAAGTAATTTTTATTAAAGTAAGAAGCCTCTTTTTGGGTTAATTTCTCTTTTTCTACTAAAAAATTGGCTCTTTTTTTCATCTCTTTGTTTAAAATACTCTCTTTTATACCAATATTTGAACGTAATCCTAAAAAGAGTTTTTCTGTTAATATCTCTTCGCTATTAATTGGCTCTTCTAAAATATTTAGAGGTTCTTTTATGTAGAGGTCAATATCTGTTGTTGGATAGTATCGTTTATCTTTTAGAAAACCAACAGCACCAGCACCTACACCCATATAATCTTTTAACTCCCAGTAGCCCTTGTTATGTTGGCTTTGGTATGTTCCAAAGTTTGATATTTCATAATGTTCAAAGCCATGTGCTTTAATTTTATCTGCCACAAAAAAGGCTAACTCATCATCCTCTTGACGAACTGTTGGGGTTGATGCAAATTTTGTTCCCCCTTCGATGGTTAACTCATAGGCTGAAATATGGTCTATGGGGAGTTGAAATGCTTGGTTGATGTCTGATTCTAAAAGCTCTTTGGTATCGCCTTGATAGTTATATATAAGGTCAATTGATAGATGTTTGAAACCAATTTTTTTGGCACTCTTTACAGCTCTTATTGCATCTTTTGGAGAGTGGCTTCTGTTTAGGGCTTTTAATTTATTTTTATTGAAGCTTTGAACACCAAATGAGATACGATTTATGCCCAATTTATACATTCCTTCTAGCCAGATTTCTGTGGCAGAATTTGGATTGGCTTCTGTGGTTATTTCAGCATTTTTTTTGATAAAAGGTTTTAACAAATCAAAAATAGGTTGATAGAGTTTGGGTTGAATGGTAGAGGGGGTTCCTCCTCCAATAAAGATGGTATCTATAGAGGCTTTAGTCGCTTTAAATCTTTTTAACTCATATTCCAATTGCTTTTTTAAAGCAATCATATACGATTTTCGCGTATCAAATTTGTCAACATAGGAGTTAAAAGAGCAGTAGTGACATTTTGAATCACAGTAAGGGATATGAATATATAGAAGCATTGGTTACACCATTTATTAATCAAGATTTAGGTAGAATTTTAGCGAAATAATGATGAAAGATGAGTAATAGAAATGGCAACAAAAAAGCGTTATCGCCCAAATGTTGCAGCTGTTATACTCTCTTCAGATTATCCACAGAGATGTGAATTTTTTTTAGGTAAACGTTCTGATGTAAAGAACACGTGGCAGTTCCCACAAGGTGGCATCGATAAGGGTGAGACCCCAAGAGAAGCATTGATGCGTGAACTACAAGAGGAGATAGGTTGTTGTGATGTGGATATTATTGCAGAGTATCCCTATTGGATAAGCTACGATTTTCCTATTGGGACAGTTGCTCGTAAGATGTATCCTTTTGATGGGCAGACTCAAAAATATTTTTTGGTTCAATTACACAATTGTGCTCAGATTAAATTGGATGATTACCACGAACCTGAGTTTGAAGACTACATGTACGTAGAGTATAAACAGTTGTTAAAGAAGGCAACTTATTTTAAAAGGCATGTCTATAGACGTGTGATAGAACATTTTGTAAGAGAGGGGCATATAGTTAATGTTAATAGTGCATAAGTATGGCGGAACAAGCGTTGGAAGCTTAGAGAGAATAGAGAACGTGGCAACACGTGTAGCAAAAGCAAGAGAAGAGGGTAATGATATTGTTGTTGTTGTCTCTGCCATGAGTGGAGAGACCAATAAATTGATTGAGTATGCAAATAATTTCTCTTCGACACCTGCTAAGCGTGAGATGGACATGCTTTTAAGCTCGGGAGAGAGAGTAACAGCGTCACTGTTGGCAATAGCTTTACAAGAGCGTGGAGTTGATGCTATTGCTATGACAGGTAGACAAGCAGGTATTTTAACCGATAGTAATCATACCTATGCACGGATTGAATCAATTGATTCAAAGCCAATGCAATCAGAGATTGACAAAGGAAAAGTAGTTGTTGTTGCAGGTTTTCAAGGTATCAATAGAGATGGTGCAGTAACAACATTGGGTCGAGGTGGTTCAGACCTCTCTGCTGTAGCGATTGCAGGAGCATTACATGCAGATGCTTGTGAAATATATTCGGATGTTGATGGAATTTACACCACTGACCCAAGAATAGAGCCAAAAGCTAAAAAAATGGATTTTGTCTCTTATGACGAGATGTTAGAGTTGGCTTCTTTAGGGGCAAAAGTTCTACAAAATCGTTCAGTAGAGTTGGCAAAGAAGTTAAATGTTAAAATGATAGCAAAGAGTTCATTCAGCGATGCAGAAGGAACAGTAATTGGAGAGGAGACAGAAGATATGGAAGCAGTTTTAGTAAGTGGTATCGCATTAGATAGAAATCAAGCAAGGGTAACAATTAGAGAGGTTTCAGACAAGCCTGGAATCGCTGCCGAGATTTTTTCTAAGTTGGCAGAAGAGGGTATTAATGTAGATATGATTATTCAAAATGCTTCTACCACTGATGGTACAACAAACTTAGGATTTACTGTACCTACTTCTGAAATAGAACAGGCAAAAGCTGTTATAGAAGCATTTGATCACGATATAGGTCAAATGGATTTAGATGATTCTGTATGTAAAGTATCGGTTGTTGGTGTTGGAATGAAGTCTCATACTGGTGTTGCTGCGACAGCTTTTTGTGCTTTAGCCGATGAGAATATCAATATTGAGATGATTTCAACATCAGAGATTAAAGTATCTATGATTGTTTCAGAAAAATATGCTGAATTGGCTGTTCGTACACTTCATGCAAGTTATAATCTCGATAAATAATGACATCCCTTTTAAATTGGACGTTAGAGACCATTAGAGAAGAGGACTCCTCTTTCTCTTGGATGGAGGAGTGCCGTTATGATTGGGTTCCTATTGTCCAAAGTGCTGTCTCTAAAATTTTAGAGGGGCAGACTATTTTAATTTTAACCGATGAATCAAGAGGTTGGTATGCCAAATATGTGGCACATAAAATTAATAATCTACAAAACGAGAGACCTTTTCTTCCTATTTACACATTAAAATCTATGTTTACCAATCTAGACAAGATGGAGAATACCCAAGAGTTAGATTTACTAGAAGATATGTTAGAAATCTCTTATCCTAATGGATATTTTATTTGGTATATCGGTTCTGCTGATAGTATGTATACCAAGTTCACATTTAGAAGTGAAGAGAATCTTTTATGGATTATTGATGGAGATGTTCCCAACAGTTTCTATTTAAAAAATGGTGGTTCATCGTTAGATATTAAGATGATTCAGCTCTTTAAACTCTTTAATAAAACCATAGATGCAGCCCTTTTTGGCGAAATTACACTGGACTAACATGCGTTTGGCTTCTGGTATTATTATTACCCAACAGAGCGAAGATGTAGTCGCTCAACTCGAATCAAAGCGTACCACAGAACTTTTTACTTTTATTTCAAATAGAGATGATAAAGGTAAAACTAAAGAGTTTTTAGTAGAACAAGCCCAAGAAGCAATAGCCAAAGCTTATATAGCTTCTGAAAATTTAAACTACATCATTTTAATTGCTCCAAGATTCTCTGAAATAGCTCAAAATAGGCTTCTGAAACTCTTAGAAGAGCCTCCCAAAAATAAAGCTTTTATTCTCATAACCGAATCAAAGTCAGCTCTATTAGATACCATATTATCAAGAATGCCCGTAACCATCTTACACGACAGCGAAGAGGCAAAAGCTTTTAGTTTAGATTTAGAAAATCTGAATTTATCAAAAGTATATCAGTTCATACAAGAGAATAATAGAATATCAGCCGTTGAGTGTAAAGTTTTGATTGAAAAAATCTCTTTAGGTGTAATGAAATCAGGCAAGTTTAGATTAGATAAAACTACATTAGAGATGTTTTCTAATGCTATAAAAGCTTTGGAGGTTGGGTCGCCTAGTAGTTTTGTTTTGAGTGGGATTTTGTTGAAGTTGTTGAGTGTGAAGAGATAGGTTCGATTTATCGACCACAAATTGAGACAAATACCTATTTAATGGTCGGTAAACCGACCCTACGCGATAAGCCCATAATTAGATGTTTATAGATTAAATTTCTCTTAGGTTGATGCGTATGCGATAAAATCGAACCTACGGATTTAAAAATATATTAGAGGACAAAATGTACATTTATCAAGTTAATAATATCAAAGAGAGAAGCAAATTCCTAAAAACCCTAAAAGTCCACGGTGGAGGCATCCCCATAATGGCAAAAAAGATGGAGCTTTTAACCTTTTATATTAAAGATTTAAAAACTCCTGCTGTAA
>Ga0256827_10001255_pt1 | contig 16168 bp, 10 predicted proteins | sample CV84metaG_FD_185977 | JGI IMG/M metagenome (GOLD analysis project Ga0256827, IMG submission 185977) | Hydrothermal vent microbial communities from East Pacific Rise, Pacific Ocean - CV84 | ecosystem: Environmental > Aquatic > Marine > Hydrothermal vents | place: Pacific Ocean: East Pacific Rise... | reverse complement strand
TCGTGCTATCTCAAAAAGTTTAGAGACCTTCTTTTGTAACTTTTTATTGTCTATGGCTGTATGTTTGTCTTTAAAGTAAACACCCAAAAAGCTAAAACCACGCTCAAAAACATTGGCTCGGTAACTCTTGTCAGAACCTACTTTTAAGGACAAAGTTTTTAAAAAATCTTTTAGCTCATTGACTGTTTTGTCTATATTTTTCTTCTTCTTAAAAAACAAGATAAAATCATCAGCATACCGAACAAACTCCACCCCTTTACGCTCTAAAAACCTATCCATCTCATTGAGGTAGATGTTACTAAGCAGTGGTGAAAGTATGTCCCCTTGGTGAACACCCTCATCATGTTCTATGTAGTTAGCGTTTTTAAATCCACCATTTTGCAGATAAAGAGAAATAAGCCGAACCAACTTTTTGTCCTCTATTTGCCCATCTAAAATGTTCAAGAGTCTGTCATGGTTAATGGTCTCAAAGTAATTTTCTATGTCGGTTTTGTAAACCCAAAAATGCCCACGGTTGATAAAATCGGTACAACGCCCAATGGCTTTTAAAGGGCTTTTGTCACGCCTATAACCATAACTCTTGTTGCTCATGTTCTTGTCAAAGTACGGCTCTATGGCATTGACCAAAGCACGTTGCACCACCTTGTCACGCACTGAAGCTAGTGCGATAGGTCGAAACTCTGTTTTGTTTTTAGGAATAGCTATCTTTTTGATGGGTTGTGGAGCATAAGCCCCACCCATCAGTTCAGCATGAAGCTCATCTATGTTTTTCTTGGCATCTTTTTTAAAGGCTAAAAGAGCCTCTTTGTCCAAGCCTGAACCCTTGGACTTTATAAGACCTAAAGCCACCTCTAGGGATGACTTTGAGAAGATGGTTTGGTAGGAGGTTTTTAGCATTTTAGTTTAAACTGTCCAAATGGTTCATAATTCTTTTATGAAACTTATCTGCACCTTTTTTGCTATTAACAACCTCTTTAACTCGTTCAATATCTTCTATTTCTCCCTCATACTCTTTAATTTTTTTAACCATATTGTTATCTTTTTTCTTGAACTCTTCTAGCTCTTTAATAAAAATCTCAAATTCACTAAGACCCATATTTTCTTGTTCTTTTGCCTCATCTTTTTCCTTTGCTTTTCTCTTTCTTTCTCTTATCTGTTCTTGTTTCTCTTTTTCCTCTTTTTCCTCATCTGTCAACACAAGTTCAAATTGTCCATATCCAACATTTGTTTTAGCACCTATCCCAAACATCTCTGTTAACTCCATAAAAAGCTCTTTTTTCTCTTCTGCTGTTGCCAATGTTGTATCTTTTAAATCAAAACTAAACTCAAAAATAATCTCTGGAGAAACTTTGATAAATTTTAAAGGTCTTGGCTCTTCACATAGATTTTCACCATGAGGAGTAATATAATCTTCACTCAGTAAATATTTTTTATCATTCGCCTCTTTACGCTCTTTATCTTCTATCACTCTTGCTTCATAAAAAATATCTCGTTCATAGATACTTTTAGCTTTTGCTGTTTCGGGGTCTATCCCCTCAAAAATCTCTTTAGCTAAAGCTGTAACATCTATCTCTGGTTTTTGTAGTAAGTCTCTAATAAGTTGATGCTTTTCATCCATATATTTATCAGTCTGTCCTTTAATAGGAAAACCAAAACATGAACGCAACATACCTTTAACTGAACTACCTTGAATAAGAGGTAATCCAGTTGTATGGTCAAAATAAAAACCTATTTTAACATCACTATCACTACTCAATCCATGAGTATATCCACTACCAATCAAAAGCCCTGGATAGAGTGTTTTACATTTAAAACTCTCTTTTGCATTCATACTCTTATCAACTGCTTTTATTTTTAGAATTTTATTTAAGGTATGTGCAATTTGCTCATCACTATCACCCAATTTATACATCTCTTTATAAAAGAGCCAACCTATATTTGCATTATTCATCTCTACTCCTAAACCAATTTATAAGTACGAATAGCAAGTTTTAAAGCAATCGCAGCATTTTCAACATCAGCTCTAGTTCCTTTATCTACTTGATTATCATTGACTATCCTATACTCAATCATCTTTTCAATTGCATAAACAACTTTCTCTCGTCCCTTTTCGGCATTGGAGTTTTCATTTCCATAAAAAAGAACTGTTGCCAAAAGCCCTGCTTGACGAATACTTGCTCCAAAAGAAGCGATGTAACCATTAAACTGCTTGGCAACCTCTCCATTATTTGCAATAGCTAATTGCTCTATGGCTTCTATGGCTCTAGGGATATAAGCTTCTATTTTTCTCTTTGACATTTTACAGCTCCTTAAAGGTACAAACACCATACCCAATAGAAGCATTTGCTCCTACATGAATAGTATCATTATCGGTTAAATACTCATTAAATCTTTTAAAAGCATTTCCTAATGGTTTTTTATCATCATGGTGCAGATAAGTTGGCTCTGAAATAACCGTAAAAAGCTTACTTTTTCGTGGAAGCACCTCTTCATAAAAGAGGTTTTTAGACTCTCCATTTTCAAGTTGGTTTCGAGCGATGACTGGTAAATCTTTTAACAACTCTTCATAGAGTCTATTTGGCACTAATGCAACAGGAGAACCAACCAAAGGTTCTAGTACAGAAAGGTCAAAAGAAGCATCTGTTTTTGCTTCTGTATCTTCAATGATAGGTGTTCCCTCTTTAACAATTATATTGTCACCATTATAATTTGAAAGCTTCTCTAATGCCTCTTTCTGCTCCACTGTCACAGAAAAATTATCAGCAAACTCTAACAACTGCTCAATACTTTTAGGTGAAACACAATGATAATAGGGGTTCGTATCTGACCTCATCGGAACAGAGAGAAGATGAGCATCTATAAAACGTACCTTTCCTGCATTCTCTTCGTTACCAAAGATATACTCTATAAACTTTTTTCCCTCATCAGAATTATGTTTATGGGTACAGTACTCTTTTAAAGCTCCTTTAAGTGAAGAGCTGTGAATCGTTGGATAGCTTGTAATAGCATCTCTTTGAATCTGTTTGTCAATAATCCCAAAGTTCGCGTCACCACTTCCTGCATGAAGTGAAGTTAAGTTTTCAATAATATAGAGTCTGTTGTTATACATTTTTTGTTCCTTTAATTGTGAAGTAGTGGTTAATACCTATAGTTTGTAAGTGTGCTTGGTTAAGCTCTTTTTCTAATGTTTCTAGTTGTTCTGTATAGAGGACTGTACCTCTCTCTAACAAGTAGTAACGTTTTGATTTTGTTCCATGTTTTGCATCGGTCAGTTGTCGGTAAGGTTGACGAGAACCATATACAAAAGAACAAGCCTCATAAGCCTCTTGGCTAAGTAGCGTCTCTGAAGCTAAAACAACACGTGAATTACTTTGAGCTTCATAACTTTTGTTAAACATCTTCTCAAAATCTGTAGAGGTTTCCTCTATGCTAAGTCTAAAAGATGACTGGTCAGCACCCAAAGTAACAATGCTCTCTTTTTCCCATGCTGTAGAGTCAGAAAAGGTAGCAAAAAAGGCAAAAGAGGCTCCATTTTTGGGGTAGTAGCTCTTCTTTCTAAAAAAAGCATCATTTTCAGTCTCGCCACCTTGTGACTTTTTAATCCCTACTCTCTCAACCTCTTTAAAAAAATTAGAGTAGTTTCTTCCTTTTTTATTCGTTGATATAAATTCACAATTTTTATGTGTTTTAGTATCAAAATTTTCAAAGACAAATGCTTTTTGCACTCCATTACCAAAGGAAACTTTTCCTTTGGCTAACTCTTTTAGTTGTAATCCATTATCTTTGGCATTGGCAATATAGCTATTCTTTTTTGTCTGTATAAAAAGAGGAGAGAGCTGTTCTATGACTCCCAAATCAATAGCTTTCTCATAAGAAAAAGCCTCTGTACCTACGAGTTTTTTAGCATTGTCATAGTTATTGTCTTGTGTTCCTCTTCCTCGGCTGTCAACCCACTCTCCTTTTTTGTGCATGGTTAGATTATTATTTTGAATGAGCATGGTTTTTCGTAGCATTCCCAAAAGGGCTGTTTGCTGTGGAAACTGTGTTGAGGTTGCACTGTAACGAGAAGACTCTTTACGACTCTCATCTGCTCCAAAGGTATACTCACCTCCAAAGAAAAAAGGCTCTAGTGGTTGTAGGGTTATTAAATATGTTTGACTCATTATCTATCACCTCTTAGTACTTTAATAGTTGACAACATTGAAAAGAGTTTCTTTTGTTGCGATTGTTCTAGTCCAAGCTCGTTAATAAGCTCTTGGATTGACTCTAATCCCTCATTAAATTTACTTTTATGCAAATCTTCATTGAAAATATTTTCAAAGGTACTCTCAAGTCGCTCCATAGGTATCGCTTCAAAAAGTTTTTGATGACTTTGAAGCTTATGGTGAATAGCATGAGGCAGTTCTATCTCTTCATTAAGTACTTTTCCAATAAGGGTTAAAAATGTACTGTAAGCAGATTCATCTTTTCCTATACAAAACTCAAATGACTGTCCACTATGTTTTTGAGTAGATAACGCAATAGCATTTTTACCCTCATAATTCTTAGCCACATCAAAAAGAGCATCTCTTGCTCTTGCCAAAGCTTCATAGAGAGGGTATTTATAATAGGTTAAACTTACTCCAAAACTTAGAGTACTCTTATCTGTTTTTAATGCTGTTTTATAATCATCACTTAAAGCATTAATTAAATCAAAAACTGTTTTACCTTTATTTAATAGAGGTGCAAAAATAATCAAATCATCCCCACCAATAAAGATAGGCAATCCACCAAAATCTTTAATGGTTTGAGTTGCTTTTTTATCAAAGTCAAAAAGCTTTTTAGAGACCTGTGTTACATCAGATTGATTTTTAATGTACTTCCCTAAATTGTCTCCATCAGCATAAATAATAGCGATATATCTATGAGCATTAGTAGCTGTCATATCATCATCTAGCTCTTGGGCTGCAATGGCATCAATCGCTTCAAATGATGGTTTTTTACCAAAAGAAGTTTTGGCTAATGTAGAGTTTAAGATAATGTCTCTGTTTAAAAAACGTCGTAAATAATCATCTTCTGCCTCTAGCCGTGGGATATGAAGCTCTATACTGTCCATAATAGTAGAGATGTCTAAAATAGGATTTTCAAACTCCTCTGTGGTCTCAAACAGATAGGTTTGCAAATATTGTCTAAAAAATACTTTAACCTTTTGTTCATCTTCTTTTATGCTTTGTGCTACCATCACTGCTATGGCATCTTTTTGTTCCAAGAGTATGCTTTCCACTTCATCAATAGTTAGTGTATCAGTCGTCAAAATAAAACGGTCATGAAACATACCAACACCGTCATCTTGCTCTTTTAGTATCTCATCATCTACAAAAGGAATGATAAATTTTGCATCACTTCGCTCTTTTAAGGCTTTGATAGTGTTTTTCATAAAAGAAGAAAAAAGATAACTCGCCATCCACACCTCTGATGTTTTACGACCTAAAGAGAGGGTATCTACAATTGGTCCTATGGTTAGGGCTATATATCTCATTAGTTATCCTTTTCTTTTAAATTCAGTTCTACTTTTTCAATAGAACTAAAAACAGTATTAAGTATTTTAAATATTTTATTATCACCTTGAAATTTTCTATCTATATGTGTGGCTAAACTTTGTTCTGATACAAATTCAAGATATTCACTTATATTAAATTTTTTAGGTGTTGAAATCTCAAAATTAGATGAACCATCAGAAATTGTAAACTTTTTATCTAAAATATCTTTTGAGACTTCTACACCCCAAAAATAAACGTAGTATCCATCTTCTTCCAAAATAGGCTTGAAAGTAATAGGTGAAGGAAAACGAGCGATACCAGTAGATTTTTTAGTAATGGTTTTACTATAACTCATCCAATCAGACTCTAAAGACAAACCTAAAAGGTCTCGGTATAAGAAGGGTTCTTTATTTGAGGGTTCTATATCTAAATTGAAAAAAGTTTCTTTTATTTTTTTCTTTTCCCATGTGGTATTGTCTTGAGTCTTATTAACATATAACCATAAAAAAGATTTACCATAAAATACCGTATTTTTATCTTTATCTTTCTCATTAATACCACTTTTTAACATTTTATAAAAGTAAGAAATACTCTCGTATACATCTTCTAATTTATTACTTCCAATTTTAAAGGAGTAGCAATTATTTGGATAGTTAATGACTTTATTTTCTTTGTCTGTAAAACTACCAAAACCTTTAGAACTTCCCCCTCCAAAATTGGTCTGCATCATAAAACTAGAAAAATTATCTTTTATCATTTCTCTTAAGTTTTTATCAAAGGCAATTATGGTTACAGTGGATTCAAAATTTCTATGATACATTTGCTTTATTGTACCTCCACCCATATTTCCCATAAACAATCTATCATCGGGTAATCCATTAAGGTCTGTTTTATCATCACTTACTTTTTTCTTGATAATCTTCACCTTATAATCCAAAGCCCTCTCCTGCCCCAAAATTAAAAATCCTTTATAATCTATCTGCTCGTTTTCAAACATCTCTATAAGAAACCTATCAAACTTAGGTTTCAACTCTGTAGCCCGAAGCGTTGCACCACTCTGTTCACTCTGAAAGTGAATGAGAGGGGTGTGTTGCTTTAGGCTAAATTCTATTTTGAATTTACTCATTTTTTCTCCTCTTAAAATAATTTTTCTATATATATTTGTATTGCTTTTATCCAACTATCTGGAAAAATGTTCATTCCAAAAATTCCTGTTATTAATGTAGGAGGAAGTAGCCAATATCCAAACTTGGTCAATCTATCCATTTGACCTACTCTTTTGTTTTCTTCTAACATTAGAGCATACTTATGTAACTCTTCTATTTCGTTATCTAAATCTTTAATATCATTATCTATATGTAAAATGTCTCTTGCTTGATTATAAATTTCCAAACCTTGGTCTTGGGGAGTAATTTCTCTAAAATAAAGCTTATTTACAAAACGAATATAGTTTTTATATAAACTTGAAATTTGCGTCTCCATATTTTTAGATTCAATATCAGATAAAGCCGTTACTTCATCGGAAAAACGTAAAATGGAAGCACGTTGGATTAAAAGAAGTGTAAACATTTGAAAGTACATACTTCTCATGTGAGCCAAAGGAAAGTCACTAGCTGACAAGCAAACAAAAGAATAACGACTCATACCATAAAGAGTAAGTCCATACTCAGAATTCATCCATCTATCATAGGTAGCTTCTTTAATAAGCTTCTTTTGCATTCGTGGACTGTTAATTGTTTTACCTGCCCCATCTACAAAAATATATTCATACCATTTATCATCTTTTATGTATTTATAATTTTTTAAAGATTCGCTATATTCTTTGTCAGCATACCAACTCAAAACAAACATCCTGTCATCAACACTTGGCTGAATAAAGTTTTTAGAAATCTCATCTTTTTTTATTGTAAAAGTATTTGTTCCTAAAAGCTTTAAAATGTAATCAGCAATCATTATTTCTTTTGGAACGTCTGCATACGAAAAATTTTCTTCATAACTTTCATTTCCAATCTTAACAACTACTTTATCTGCTAGAAAAGATTTTTTTGTATCTACTGTTAATTCTTTTCCTAAATATTGAGGATAAATTCGTCTACCAAAATCATTAATTTTTAAAATATCATCCATACTACTTTGGTCAATTTCTCTATTTTCCAATTCAAGAGAGAGCAACCCTACTCCTGTGTCAAAAATGCGTAACGAAATACCAACTAAGTTTAATAAATACTTCCTACCACAAAAAAGAGAAAGTTCAAAATTATCAGTCTTTGAAATCTCTTTATAAAAATAGTAAGAAGTAGCATTCCATTCAAAGGCATCATTCTCAATATCAGCTGTATTAAAAAGTGTATCTCGTGCAAAGTCATGAAAATAAACAAATTCATTATATTCTTCTTTTGTCTCTATTTCAAATTCTTGATATTTCCAATTATCTTTCTTTAAATTTTTTATAAATTCTTTATCAATTTTAACACGTTCATCAAATTTATTATTTTTATAAAACTCATGTCTATCTTGAATAGGTTTATCAATCTTATCAAACCGAAATGGAAACATAAAATTGTGGTAACTTATAATATTTTTTTCTCTCTTCATCTCCATAATCTCCTCTACTAACTTATTCACTGAAACCAAACCTACATACTCACTATCAAACCCAAAAAAACCACGACCATGATAGGCTTGGTTATTTTCTATCTGCTCTTTGTACTGCTTTTTTAAAAACGCTATACTTCCATAATAGGTTAAGCTCTTTTTAGAGTAAATAAGAAAGGGTCGCTTCTCAAAATTATCGACAATAGGCGAAAAATTATCAAGTGATGTTTCTAAAAGGTAAAGTCCATCTTCTTCTTTAATCTTCTTTATCTCTTCTAAGGCTTGAGCTTCCTCTTGAGCTGTTACACCTTGAGTGGCTCTGTCTCTTTTTCTAATGTCAGCTATCTCTTCTTTGGTTGCTCCAAAACACTCCATCGCTTTTATGTGACCCACATCATTGTGGGCTATAAGCATCTGCTCTCTTGTAGGCTCTTTTTCTAAAAGTTTTAAAACTTGTAGTAAACTTGCCTCTCTATCTGAAAAGTCATTGTGGTGGTCTATGCGTTTATAGTTTTTAGGTGAGTCTATGTCCTCTTCTAACTCTATACCATATATAGTATGGTCAGAAAACTCCTCTAGCTCATTTTTGTAGGCACTAAGCTTTGCACCCCACTTTAACTCTTTATCAAAAAAATTTATATTCTTTTTTATGAGTATCTCTTTGATGGTCAACATCTCTAGGTCATGACCCCCAAGTAGAAAGATACTTTTTTCTATATTATTATTCAATTCTTTTCCCTAATCATAAAAATATCTATTTATATATTCTAACTTCATATTTTAAAATATTTTTCAAAAAGTAGAAATAGTAATAAAAAAAAGAACTTAATATTATAAAACTACTCACTTTTTTAAAAAACCATCATAGTAAAAAACATAAAGAAATTAAAAAGGTTAATTTCTCTACTGGTGGGTAAAGAAAGAAAAATGCTTGGCTGAAATGCCCCTAGAAACTCGAACATAAAGAGACTATTAAAAACTAAAGGATTAAACATGCACATCACTTACCATGCTGCACAGCGTTTCTTGCAACGTGTCTTTGAGTTTACCTCATGTAGTCGAACGCAGGTTACTAATGCGATGAAACTTTTGGAACGTGACCTACTTAATGTAGAGTTACGCTCTAAGAGCCGAATTGTATTGCCCTCGTTTCCTGACTTTCATGGTGTATTTGTTCAAAACACGCTTGTGACGGTTGTTCCCAAACGACCCAACGCGACACTGTAACGGTTACCATTTCTCAAGTGGTGACTAAAGAAAGAAAAACGCCTGTAATGGCTAACGGATACTCGAACCCAAGAGTCCAACACTATATATTTTAAACAAAGGATAAAAATGTTTCCATTACTTATACCCATAGCAATATGTGTCGGTAAAGAACTTTTCAAAGACTAAGGTCTGAGAGATTTTCCCAACTGGTGACTAAAGAAAGAAAAATGCCTGTGATGGCTAACGGATACTCGAACCCAAGAGTCCAATACTATTTAAATGAAAGGATTTTAATGATTCCCATCCCATTATGTGCCCAAATTATTGTGGCTGTAAGTGCGATTGTTGTCGGTAAAGAAGTTTTGAAAGACTAAGGTCTGATAAATTTCCCAACTGGTGACTAAAGAAAGAAACTGTCTGAGATGACCAAGCCAACTCAAAATGAAGAGAGCTAATTACTATTTAACAAAGGAGATTTTCATGGGTATTTGTATCTGTTTCCCAAAATTCTAGTGCTAACAACACTTTCACCTGCTACTGCCGTTAAGGCTTAGGATACTCGAAAGAGTCCAACTATTTTAAACAACAAAGGAAAATTATGATTATGGAATACCCTATGAGAGAAGCCCTCTTTATGCCTCCACTTCCATGGCTATTGGCGTAAGGTTGGTTTTGATTATGTTGCGTGCCTGTGACGGCTAACGAGAGAAGCGAAATGAAGCTTTCTCTCTTTTTTTGTTTTTACAACTCCAAAAACTCCACCCCTTCTTTTGACCCAAGGAGCAGAAAGCTTCTAAGTTTAGGAATATTTTTAACCTTGTCAAGCTTCAAATAACCCTCTACCTGTTCAATACCCTCTTTTTTGACCTGTTCACGGTTGTCTCTCTCTTTTAACCATTTGAGTTCAAACAGATAATTATGAGGAACTTTTTCATCTCTTCCAATGAGGAGAATATCAGGATATTTGTTGTCAAGTTCAGGTTGAGAGTCTATAAAGTAGAACTCTGCAAAGCTTAACAGTGCCAAAGTAATGACTTGAAAGTGTTTCTCACTAAAGCCTACATGGTCACGGTTCGATAGGGTTTTTATGACGCTGTTTAACTGCTCTATAAATGGCTTCTCATTACCCAGTGCCAAGTCGGTTAAAATGGTACTCATATCACCCTCTAAGCGTAAGTTATTTCTTTGTTTTAACTCCATAGCAAAGTAGTTAAAGTAGAGTATCTTCATGACATAGTTGGGTATGGTAAAACGGTATCTCTCTCCAAAAAGTTCCTCTTCTATAGTTATAAACCCCATCGAGTATATAAGGGTTATAAAGTCATCTCTACTAAACTCTTTATTTAAATCATATCTATCTTTTATAGAACCTTGAATAGTATTATTTTCAATAAGCTCTTCTAAGATTTTATAGTTTTTATCACTATCTCCAATATTAAAAAGCTTCATAATTGCTTTATAGTCACTTGCTACATTGCTGTCAAGCATCTTGGTTGGCATAGTACAATCTTGGTAATCAAACTGAGAAATAAAGTAGTTAACAAGTGTAGCATTATAGATACGTTCATTGGCTTTGAAGTTAAATAGATATCCGTTATACCATATTTTGAGTTTCTCTAAAAGCTCTTCTTGATTTTGATTGGAACACTTTTGAAATATGGAGTTTTCAAGAGAATATGTCACCTCTTTTTGAGTAAATCCTGCCATCGCATTAAACTCACGACGCATAGAGATATTGGAAACAATGTTAAACCCAGAACTTAGACTATCAAGAGTAATAGGAGTGACTCCTGTTATAAACATCTTCTGTACTATCCCTTGACCTGTGGCTGTCTTTAGCACCTCATAAAAGCTTCGTACAAAGCCACCTTTACCGACGATGTCTAAAAAGTCATTCATGCTATACGCCAAAATAGCATTGGCGAACTGGTCGTATTCATCTATGAGAATGTAGATACTGTCATTTTGAGCTATACTAAAAAACTCTTTTACAATATCTTTTGGATTGGTTAGCGTATTAATATATTCAATATCTTTAGTGTCATATCCATACTTTAACAGATAGCTCACCACACTCTTTTGGACATTTTTATTAAAGTCATGATAAATGGTCTCTATATTCCCTGTGACTTCTATACCCGAAAACTCAAAAAACAAGATTTTATAGCTACTCTTTAGAGGGGTTAAGTTTTGACCAATATAGGTATTTTGAAAAAGAGCATCAAACTCATGAGCAGATTTTTCATCATAATAATATTGGAGAGTTGAGAGAAAAAGAGACTTTCCAAAACGGCGTGGGCGTAAAAAAATAAGATACTTTTCATTGAGATTTTCTAACTTTTCAATAAAATGTGTCTTATCTATATAGAGGTAACCATCCTCTCGTGCCATCTTATAGTTACTTATGCCATATATAATCTTTTTCATCTTTTGCCTTCTCTTACTTCTTAATATTTATTATACCACAGTTGAGACTTTAGGCAAAAAAGTATTCTGACTTTAAGACCTCTTCCAAGTTAAATCCCTCTTTGTTGACATAAGGAATCTTTTTTTTCTCTACACCAAAGACCTCTTCCCAAAACTGACACAACTCTGGCAATATCTCTTTTTTATGTAGGGCTACAAATGCTTCTCTTAGTGTTATAGATAACAGACCCACATCATTGGCATGGGTAGCAAAAGAGTCATGTACGGTAACAATATCAGTTATACCTCTTTGAGCCAAGGCATTTACTGTCATCATAAGGTGTGAGGCATCTAGGGAGTGAATGTAGTTTGGAGAGAGTCCTTTTTTATGTGCCGAAGCATCTAATTCATCTGTATAGACTTTAAACTCTACCTTTCGCCCACCATCAATAGAAACTTTAACCTTCTTAGCTTTGAAATCAACCTGCTCTACCTCTAAGCCGAGTGGAGTTTGCCAAAGAATGGGATTTTGCTTTTTGACAATAGTGAAAGCATACTTTTTCATCCACTTTTTATATTTAGCAGGAGAGGAAGAGACAGAACTTAAAGCTTTTTCTAAGAGCTTCGTTAACTCCAATGCTACTAAATAACGGTTCTGCTCTTCCAAGTTAGACAAAATTCCTGAAGACTCTATCTTCTCTAACAGTGCGTTAGCTTTTCCTGCTGTACTTGAACCATAAGATTCTGTCATAACAGGACCTTTAACAAAAGAACGAGTAATTAAACCTTGCTCTAAAAACTTTTGGTAAAGAGAAGAGACCTCTAATTTTAACTCCTCTTTTAAGACAAACGCTTTTTGAGCTTTAATGGTCAACTCCCCTTTTTTTTCTGCCCTTTTAGCACGTCTGCTCAAACGATTTAACTCATCGACCATAGAGTCTCGAAGCTCTTCTAAATCCTCTTCTCCTACTTCTTTACGTACTTTTCGTTCAACTTTAAGCAGAGATTTCTCTATTTTATCAAACTCTTTTTGAGTAAAATTTAATATAGATTTGATTTTTTTTAAAAGATGGGTTGTATAGTACTGCCCTACTAAAAGTTCTGAAGGTTCTACCTCTTCTAAATATTCTGCAATCTCTTCAAGATGATATTCCGAAGCAAAAACCTCTTTATTTTCTTGAGAGTAAAAGAGTCCATCCTTCTCTAAAAAGCTATCTTTCCTCTCTTCAAAATCATTTATCTCTTGGTCTATCATCTTTATTAAAACCATGGCAACCTCAGCATAAAAATCACTCATGACTAATACATTATCCTCATCATAAGAGGGTAAAACGTTCACTTTTTTAGCTCCATTTACATCACGTAGTAGTGCTGTAATATGTTGAAAACCATTGTTAGAACCATCTATGGCGACAGGTATGCCTGTGGTAAACGTTTCAGGGTTTTCTACATATCGTTCATACTCAAAACACCATGCCAAGAACTTAAAAGGGTCACCTGCTTCTTTCCAAAAACTCTCTTTTCTGTAATCTTTGGCACAAGATAAAATATGCTCATGATGCTCTTCAACCCATGCTACACGCTTCTCAAATACCTCTTTATCTACCTCTCCATAACAGTTGGCACCATGAATAAGAAACCACTTCTTGCCTTCCTCATTCAAAGGCTTTTCATTAGCAAAGAGTAGTAGAGATTTTGGCATATCACCAGCTTGGGGCTGAAGCAAGGTCTGCTGAGGGTAGAGTCGTCCTCTAAAGTCCATACGCCATACAAAATAAAACTGCTCAAATTTTTGCATCTTTTTTGCTATATTAATAATGGTACCAAACCCTTGTTTATACTTGGCTATCTCGTAGTAAATCTCACTATCGAGTTTAAAAGAAGCTATGTTATGAGAATTTTCAATTTTATAGAGTGCTTTGGCTATTCTACTTTTATCACTTTTATAAAGTTTATAATCTCTGACTTTAATATACTTTGTCTTTTTAAAGTACTGCTCTATCTGCTCTTTACTTTTAGCATAAAGGTCAGCAGAGAGTATCTCTCTTAAAATCCTATAGTAGGCAAAATCAACATTATTCTGGGAATCAAGTGCCTCAATGTCTTCAGCATAATCAGACAATACATCAAACATCTTTTTATTTATCTTAAAAGGTGTACCTTGTAAATTATTAACAGCCTCAAAAACCGTTTGAGGTATCTGCTTTCCATTAAGTGCTTGTCTGTCTTTTTTAGTAGAAGCCTTCACCAAAGAGAGGTCAAAACGTCCCTCTATATTGTCATCGAGAAGAAACCCTCCTCCATACATCTCTTTCCACTCTAAAGGCTCTATAACCATAGGGTTGTAGACCATTGATGCACCATAAGCGATACGTTTGTCAGTTTCACTCATCTTCTCTAAAAGTTCAGAATTAAGCTTTAAGTAGTTAAAGTTTTTCTCATCGTTAGGCTTGGTGTACTCTTTTATCACTTTGGCTTCTAGTGCTAAGTCTAACATCTTCTGCCCTATCTCTAACTCTACTTGATTACTCAAAAGAGGTTTAGAGGGTTGCTCTAATGCTTCAAAATTACCATTCTCATAGTGACAATAAGCACTCTTAATCTCAGCATCTTTTAACTCCTCAACATCACGAAAATATCGCCATGCTATCCGTAAATGGATAGACTCTCCAATCTCTCCACCAAAACTCTGTCGGCTATTGGCAGAGTTTTCATCATCGGCATTATCTTTTTGTTGTAAAGAGAGCAGATGTATCATTGCCATATTGACAATCTCATTACTTCCAAGTTGCCAAATGGCTAAAGCAACCCGTTGAGGGTTTTCTCTAAATAGTCTGTTTTGTTCAAGAGACAAATCTGCATAATAGTCAGCTCCTATACTCAGATGTTTACTTAAGTCATCTACCACTACCTGAATAAGCTTCTTTAAATGCTTCTCATTCATCGCCATAAAAGCATTTTTACTCTCATGAATTGCCTCAAGAGTTTCATCCATTCGCTTCACATCAAACAAAACCCATGCCAAAGGTTTGGCTATAGCATCATCTATATTTTTATAACTTACCTCTAAAAGCTTGGCATAGTAGTCGTTATCTTGCTTTATCACCTTACCTATAACCTGTTGCAGGTACTCAATAGTAAAATCATCTAATACTTCAATAAAACTTTGAATATATCGAACCAATCCCCCTGCTTTAGCAAAATCTTGCATATGAGAATCTTTTTTAGAGCAGAGCTTCTTTATTCGTTTTTCAAGCAGTTCATAAGATGACCCTTGCAACTTTTTTTGTGCTTCAATTAACTCCATCATCTCCCCCACTTACTAGCCAGTTCATTCAAACTCTTTTTGTTTTCAGCTTCTAAAAACTCTCCTTTAACCTCTGCCCCAAACGCCTCTTTTATCTTCATTCTAAAGGTATTTTTAGAAAAGTCAAACGCATTATAGACACTTACTTTTTTAGTCTGAGCACGGTATATGAGTGACTGTCCAAAGTTCTTCTTGGCATCTTTACGGTGGGGTGTTTTGTTACGTTCTATGTTAACAATAAGACTAGAAGAACTCGCTCCAAAGTACTCCATGACCGAGTCACTTTTATAGATGGTATGGATGGGGTCAAGTGAGTCCCCAATTTTACACTCTATAAAGCCTATTTTGTTGTTTTTTATAATCAAAATATCAAACTCATTGGTCACATCTATCTTTCGTCGTTTTACTTGCTGTTCGTCAAAGCGTATTTTTGCTCCTACTTTAATGTCATCGAAATCAAACTGCTTTAACTGAAGGTAGATAAAATCTTCAAAAAGGTACCCAAACCGAACAAATGCCTCTTGCCCTTTTATAAGCCCTTTTTCATCGACTATTTCTAACTGCTCTAATGCACCTAAAAACTTTGCATATCGTTTTTTAAGCTCTTTTGTCTTACGATTTTTCAGTAAAAAACGTATATTAAAAAGACGCTTCACATCTGAAAAAAGTAACTCTAAAGCCTCTCTCTTCTTCTCTATCTCCTCTTTGTTGTTCTCAAACAAAAGTTCCTCACCCATAAGCAGTAAGAAATCTTCTATGTTCATAGAACGCTCAATCTGCTTATTGGTAAATCCATTTTGAGTAATAAGATTATAACTGTTGTCTTCGCTATCATAAGCAATAACTTTTCCATCATTTCGTAATATAATAGAAGACAAAACTGTAAACAGTGCTGTATCTGCTCCTGCTCCATTCAAATAAATCTCTTTACTCTTCCCCTCAAAAACTTCTGATATTTGTTGCATATCTTTTTTACTGTCTTCATCTATCTCTATCATTTTTATTTCAGTAGAGAGATTGTACTTGGCATTAAAACGTTCTATGGAGTTTTTAAGTTCTGTTGCATAGGCTCTGTCCACTACATCATGGTCATAAAAAAGTATATGCCTTGTAATTTGTCCTGAAAATTCAT
>Ga0256827_10001254_pt1 | contig 16173 bp, 13 predicted proteins | sample CV84metaG_FD_185977 | JGI IMG/M metagenome (GOLD analysis project Ga0256827, IMG submission 185977) | Hydrothermal vent microbial communities from East Pacific Rise, Pacific Ocean - CV84 | ecosystem: Environmental > Aquatic > Marine > Hydrothermal vents | place: Pacific Ocean: East Pacific Rise... | reverse complement strand
CTTGGGAACTATTATAAAGATGACTACCTAACATCAAACAAACATTTTGACATAGCCATTAATGAGTACCGAAAAGATGACAATAAAGCTCTTTTTGATATCTCCTCATTTCTAAAGAAAGAGTATCAACTAGAAGGCTATGACAAAGTTTTACTGCACAACTATAAAGCCTTAAACTACCTTTTAAGGGGTGAAGCAGAAAAAGCAAGAGTAGAGGCTAAAAACTCAAATATACTTCAAAAAGAGGAGCAAAAAAAACTCAAAAGATTTAAAAAAATCAATAGTAAAGAAAATTTAAATAAACATCTATTTTCACGATACGAAAAACTATTTAATCATGTAAATGCCCAACATAATCCATACCAAAACCCCTTTGCATACTACATATCTGCACTGGCTTATGCTGAAGATGAAGACTATGAAAATGCACTTATAGACATAAACCAAGCAAAGATTTTTTTTCCTAATGCAAAAGTTTTAGAACACAAACTAAAACAATACAAAGAGCAAAACAGTAGTAACTCAATGGAACTCTTTTTTGATATAGGGGAAGCTCCAGTAAAATCACAAGTAGCACTAAAACTCAATATGGGAAATGATGAACAAAGAATGGCATACCTACCCTCTTTTCATTTAGAAATCAATGATATTGACCATATAGACATAAAAGACAGTAAAGGCAATACCATAGCAAAAAGTTCTATTTTGGTAGATATAAATGCCATTAAAATAAATGAATTTAAAGAGAAGTTACCAAGTATGCTCTACCTTATATCCCAACAAGCCAGCATATCTTTAACTTCTAGTAAATTAAATGCCCATTCAAAAGTTCTATCAGGACTATTTAATGCAGGAGCAGCCATATATGGACAAAACTCCACAGCGACATGGAGTTTTTTACCTGAAAAGACTTTGGTTATCTCTTTTGTTCCTAAGGCTTCTGAAACGTACAGTATATTTGTAGTCTCTAAAAATGGAGAAGTTTTAGATGAAAAGTTACTTACATGGAAGAAAAATAAAAAAATAAAAAATATTTATAAGTCTTTTACTATACGTTTACATAAAATTTGTAAGGGAACTCAGCAATGACACTCTTTAGACACCTTCAACCATTATACTTTATCAAGAGGAAAAAATATGAATATTAAAACTATAATCAAACTTACTGCATTAATCCTACTTATGGGGTGTGGAAGTTCAAATGGAGAGAGTTCCTCTTTTCGCATTCAACCTCCTGTTATAGAAAGTGAAAATATCTATTTTGTAGAAGAAAATACAAGAGAAGCATTTCAAATAAAAGCTATCGATAATGGTTCTCTTAAATACTATTTATCAGGTGGAGATTCAAACTTACTCTACGTAGACTTACTCTCAGGAGAAGTTTTTTTTAATGAGCCAACAGACTTTGAAACAAAGAGTACTTACAACTTTACCATAATTATTGAAGACAGTGTAGGCAACAGAACAGCAAAAGATATAACTATAAAAGTCAAAGACAATCCAAATGAAACTATAATTATTGCAACAGAACATAACAACTCTTTACCTCAAAATAGTGAGTACTTTATTACCACTTGGCAAACAGATAAGCCTGGTTTATCAGATAACAATCAAATTATCATACAGACTATAGGAGATGGATATAATTACAATATTGACTGGGGTGATAATACAAGTAGTAAAAACTTAACACAAGATACAAAACATAGCTATAATTCAGCAGGAGTATATACCATTAGAATAACGGGTAAATTCCCAAGAATCTTCTTTAAACAAAATATAAAAGCCAAATATAAGAGTGACAATCAAAAATTACTTTCAGTAGAGCAGTGGGGAGACAATCAATGGTCATCTATGGCTTATGCGTTTGCAGGATGTACAAATATGGTAATAAATAGTGTAGATATACCAGACTTATCGAAAGTAACAGATATGCATTATATGTTTTACATGGCATATAATTTTACTCAAGATATAAGTTTTTGGGACGTTTCTAATATTAAAAATACGAGTAATATGTTTTATATGGCTTATTACTTTAATCACGATTTAAGTTCTTGGAATGTTTCTAATGTTACAAATATGAATTCTATGTTTGAAGAGGCACATCAATTTACAAGTCAGAATTTAAGCGAATGGAATGTTTCAAAAGTTATACATCATCAAGGATTTTTTAAAAATAGTGGAAAGAATAATATTGAACCAAAATGGAAAGAAAAAAATTCAAATCTTACTCTTGCAATTCAAAAAGCATGGTTAAAAGAAAAAGGTATTTCACTTAAAATAACTACAAATGATATCTTATTTATTAATGCCACTACTCGTTTAGTAAAAGTTTCCAATATATCTATGGATGAATATACAAATGAAGCTCTTAATTTTATTGAATATGCTATTTTTAACATTAGTAAAATAAATAATCCTAAACTACTGACAACTATAAGATTTGAAGATTACGATGGCAGAAATATACCAATACCTCCTTCTATTAAATTATTAAAAAATGGCATTGCTAGGTTTGATACAAGACATAATGTATATATATATGACTTAAATACTAATAAAATATTATTAGACTTTCTTAGACTAGGAGAACAATACTTATCATTTATAGAGTCTAAAGATAATAGAAAAATATATATACTTAGACACGAGAGCATGGAATCTCCAATTTTATATGAATTTAATTTAGATACTTCCATATTAAGAGCTAGTGAATTTATGTATGATTATTATATCCCTCCTAAACCAAGATTATCAGATGATGAAACAAAAATTATTATGGCTACTATTTCTGATGATGTAGAGTTAAATATAAATAATTTACTAACACATGATGAACAACCCAGATATTCCTATCCCAAATAATATTATTTGGGATAACTTGAGATAATGACACTCTTAAGACACTTTCAACTTTTATAATGTTCAAAATATAAAAAAGGAAAACACTATGAAAACTAAAAATATAAGTTACATGTTACTCTCTTCACTTTTTGTTATAAGTGGTTGTGGAAGCTCCTCAACATCTAATAATTCATCTGCCAATACTTCTGAGGAAGCTGTCTATATGGCTCCAAAAGTAAAGTCATCTGATATCAGCTATAAAATGAATCCTATGACCTCTGGCTCAAGAAACACTTACAAGGTAACAAACAGTACTCTTTTAGAAGATGCTGAAGATGGTACAACTGATGGATGGAGTACCTATGATAATACTCCTCAAAATGTTGTTATATCTAATGTTTATGATAACAGTAAAAAAAGTAAAGTTATTACTCTTCAAGGAGTTGGACTTAAAAATGGTGCTTATTTCTCTTTAGGAAATAACTCTTCTGCTAAAACCATAAAATGGAGTATGAGTTTTAATAATGACTATACTTTATATGTTCGTTTAAACACCAAAGATGGTGTTAGATACATCTACTATACTTCTGCCAAATATAACTATGGAAAAGCTAAGGCTCCATACACTCATTATATTCACCATGGTTTAGGGGCAGACTCAAAGAGTGGAACTTGGAAAACTTTTTCTAGAGACTTAACTCAAGACTTAAAAGAGTTTGAACCAAATAACTCTATTAATTCTATTGTGGGTTTATACATTAGAGGTTCTGGACGTATTGATGACATTTCTCTTTTAAAGACTAAAATAAATAATAATGCATGTTTAGGCTATTATAATTTAAAAAATAAAATAAATAGTAATCAAGATGTTACACATGCAATTACTTCTTGTATTACTGATATGAGTGGTCTCTTTAATAGAAATAAAACTTTCAACCAAGATATCAGTAATTGGGACATGTCAAATGTAATCAGTATGGCTTGGATGTTTAATTATGCTTCTGCTTTCAATCAAGACATTAGTTCTTGGGACACTTCTAAGGTAACAAATATAAGTGGTATGTTTAACCATGCTTCTAAATTTAATCAAAATATCAATGCATGGGATACTTCTTTTGTTAAAAACATGGACTATATGTTTGCTTATGCTGAAGCTTTTGAACAAGATTTAAGTCTTTGGCAAGTAGATAATGTTCAAAGTCATAAGGCATTTGCTTATGCTGCAGCTGATGGAATTATTGAGCCTAATTGGAAAGGAATAAATAATACTTTATCTCAAATCCAAGATGCATTAACTTCTCAAATTAACTATAGTGACCCCATTACGGCAGAAAATATTACAGATTTACCAAATGGAAATAAGTTAGTAAGCATTAAAACAGGTTTTGCACATGTAAATACTACTAATCCAAATAATTTTAAAGTTACAAAATTTAATGCATATAACAGTGGTATAGATACTCATTTTACATCTGTTTTGTCTAAAGATAAAACTAAACTTTTTATACTCTCTGAGTATGAAAAAAGTGATGTCAAACTTCAAGTTATAGATTTAGTAACACTAAAAGAGATAAACCTTATTGATATCAATCAAAATATAGTCATTACTTCTACACCCATATATCTTTCAGCTGATGAACAACAGTTAATTATTCCAAAAGAGTATAACTATCTTAATATAAGAGATATGGTTATAGATTTATCAGGTACAAGATATGATATAAGAACAACACCTACAGGTATTGAGATATATAACATTACAAGTTCAGAACATGCACCTACACTAATTACGACTTATGATTTTGTAACTGCTCCTGATTATGCTGAAAGGGCAAGCGTATTAGAAGACAAACAAAATATTCTTGTCTTTGTAGGAGGTATGAAAACACACTCATATTATGTTATAAATATTTCTGATATCAACAATCCTATAATAAAAGACTCTTTTTATATTGTTGATGGTTACCGTGGTGGAGATGGTTTTGCAAGTTTTAAGAAACTAGAAGAAAATGTATATATAATGCATACTCGTTCAGAAGTCTCTATATATAATTTTAATACCTATCAAAAATATGTAATACATCAATTGGATAGAATTTACCAACGAGCTAAGTACTATCTATCAAAAGATAAAAAAATAGTTATAGAATACAGACATCATATTTATCCAAATGGTGTAGCAATCTACGACATATCAAATAGAACCAGCCCTTTTCGTATCAATGAAACTCTTTATCCTTTAGATAAAGTAAAATTTCTAGATAACGATAAAAAAGTTGAAATTACAAATGAAGATGGTTCTAAAACTATTATAGAGATACAGTAACATTACTCGTTTCACATCTCCAGATGTGAAACATGAAGTCTAAAGAGGTAAAGCTATTATAAAAAAATTTACAGATACGATTCTAAAAAGAGGAAGGAAGATTAAGTGAAACATTTTATATACTTTAGTATATTTAAGTGTGTATAATAACTTAAATATAAAGTGAGAAAAAAATGAAAAATCTAAGTAAACTAATACTACTAAATATACTCATAGGATGTGGAAGTTCAGGAGGGGAAAGTTCCTCTTTTCGTATTAAGCCTCCCGTTATATTAGGGAAAAATATCTATTTTGTAGAAGAAAATAAAAGAGAAGCTTTTCAAATAGAAGCAACTGATAACAGTTCACTTAAATATTACCTATCAGGGAAAGATTCAAATTTACTCTATGTAGATTTACTTTCAGGAAAAGTTTTTTTTAAAGAACCAACTGATTTTGAGAGTAAAAATACCTACAACTTTACCATAACTATTGAAGACAGTGTAGGAAATAGAACCTCTAAAGAGATTACTATAAAAATAAAAGATGATCCAAATAAAAATATAATTGTTTCTACTGAACACAATAATTCTTTACCTCAAAGTAATGAATACTTTATAACTACATGGCAAACAAATCAACCAGGAGTATCAGCAAATAATCAAATTACTATTCCTACTTTAGGTGATGGATATAATTATAATGTTGATTGGGGTGATGGGACAAGTAGTAAAAACTTAACCCTAGATACTACACATACTTACAGTCATATGGGGATATATAAAGTCAAAATTATTGGTGATTTTCCAAGAATCGTTTTTCATAAAGATAATACCGACAATCAAAAAATACTTTCTGTTGACCAATGGGGAAATAATATATGGACTTCAATGGGTGGAGCTTTTGCAACATGCAAAAATCTGGAAATCTATAGTCAAGATCGTCCAGACTTATCTCATGTCACAAGTATGCATAGTATGTTTGCACATACTTTAAAATTTAATCAAGATATTAGTTCTTGGGATATCTCTCATGTTACAAATATAAGATGGATGTTCAATGGTGCGTCTGCATTCAATCAAAACATTAGCTCTTGGGATACTTCAAACGTAACAACAATGGATGGCATCTTTAATCATGCCTATAAATTTAATCAAGATATTAGCTCTTGGAATACTTCTCTTGTTAAAAACATGGACTATATGTTTGCTTATGCTGAAGCTTTTGAACAAGATTTAAGTCTTTGGCAAGTAGATAATGTTCAAAGCCATAAGGCATTTGCTTATGCTACAGCTGATGGGGTTATTGAACCGAATTGGGAAAGAAAATCCAATATTATAAATGCTATTCAAAAAACTTGGCTAAATGAAAAAGGTATCTCACTTACACTCACTCAAAATGATATTTTATTTGTTAATGATACCACTCGTTTAGTAAAAGTTTCAGATGTATCTATCGGTCAATATACCCACTACGGTTCTCTTGATTTTATTGAGTATGCTATTTTTGATATTAGTACAATAAATAACCCTAGACTACGAAAGATTATAAGATTTGAAGAACAAGGTAATAGTTATAACAATATAGAAACACCTACTATTAAACTAATAAAAAATGGTATCGCTAGATTTAATACCAATCACAATATCTATCTATATGATTTAAATACTAATACAATATTATTAGACTTCCTTGAAGTTGGATTACCCATAATCTACTCTTTTTTAGAAAATAAAGATAACAAAAAGATATACTTTGTGAGATATGAAAGTATGGAAGCTCCTAGACTATACCTGTTTAATTTAGATACATTACAATTAAAAGCTAGTAAAGATATAGGTTATTATGTTCCTCAAAATCCAAAATTATCGGATGATGAAACAAAATTAATTGTTGAAAATATTATAGATGAAAAAATAGAACTAAATCTTAATGAACTACTAACAGAAGATACACCAGCTAGGTATTATTTTCCTAAATAGTAAATATTCCTAAAGTAAAAGCTGTCACCATACCTAATTTAAAAAATGACACTCTTAAGACACTTTTTCTCGATATACTATTAAAAAGGAAAAAGATGAACTACATATATAATCTTCTAAAAACAACTAGCCTCAACCTCTCTCTTATCATTACTCTTTATAGTCTAAAAGCCGTAAAAATTTTACTTATGTCTATGTTATATATAAAAAACTTATTTTTTATTAGGTCTTACTAAAATCCATTTTAAAATGTATAATAGCTTAACCATAAAGTGAGGATAAAATGAAAAACATTAAAATAACTTTACTACTAAGCCTACTACTCTTTACGGCCTGTTCTGCTGAACCCACAGTAGCAAACCAAACTCAAGATAGAGGTTTAAAGATAGTACATAAACCAACAGAAGTAAAACAGACCGAACAAAGAGTAGCCCTTGTTATAGGTAACAACAACTACTCAGGTCTGCTCTCTAAACTTCATAACCCTATTAACGATGCGAAGTCTATAAAAGAGATTTTAGAGCAGAGAGGTTTTGAGGTTATATACAGTGAGAACAGTACAAAGAAATCTATAAATGAGAGTCTAAAAAAGTTCTACGAAGCCATAAAAAAAGGTGGTGTGGGTATGTTCTACTTTTCAGGACATGGTGTAGAAGTCGATGGGAAAAATTATCTTATTCCTGTCGATGCCAACATAAAAGAAAAAAGCGACACAGAGTATGAAGCCCTTCCTTTAGACAAAATAACCAAACATATGCAAAACATAGGAAACAGACTCAACATAGTGGTTTTAGATGCGTGTAGAAATGACCCCTTTAGTAGAAGTTTTGGTACGGGTGGCTTGGCTAAAACAGAACCCATAGGTATGTTTGTAGCCTACTCCACAGGTGCAGGAAGTGTGGCGAGTGATGGTAAGCTAGGAGAAAACGGACTCTTTACCAGCTCTCTCATAAAACATATGAAAGAGGGTCTAAACCTAAGAGATGTATTTCAAAAAACCCGTGCAGAGGTCTATGCAAAGTCAAACAAACAACAGTTCCCAGCCATATATGACCAGACCATAAACGGTAACTTTTATTTTACTAGCCCTACTTCTCAAACTGCTTCAACAACTCAAAACACCAGAAGTAATGTAAATAGTAAAAGTAACTCTATGAGAAGTACTACTCTATATTCTAAAAAAGAGCAGAGAGATATTATAATAGACTCAAAACTAAAAAAGAGTGTTAATGTATCACTCTACACCAGCAAAGTGCAAAACAAGATAATGGAGATAGTTTTAGACATCTCAAACCTAACATCTAAAAAACTGACTTTACACTACAGAGTAAAATGGCTAGACAGTGAAGGTTTTGAAGTTGGAGAAAACCTCTCCATTTGGCAACCTATTTTTATAGAAGCAGATGAATCAAAACGCATAAAAGAGCTCTCTATGGTTCCAAATGCACATAACTATAAAATATATTTTAAATAGGAGAGATAATGTTAGTAAAAAAAATGCTTACCTCTTTAGCCATACTTCTACTGCTCCAAGCTTGTAGCTCTAACAGTGGTCAAGTTATGAGAATAGACCCAAGAGAACTAAGAGACACAGACGCAAACTATGGCTCTGAAGATTTACACATATTTACCAAAAGTATGATTCAGTCACTTTTACGTTCAAAAATATTAACCTCCTCTACTCCCACCTTGATTTTAAGTAACATACACATAGGTAAAGGTGTCAACGAACACATAGATACAAGGTTAATTAAAAACAGTTTACGTAACAACCTTTTAAAAACTAAAAAAGTACACTTTATAGATGAAGAGTATACTGATAATAGCCAACACATAGACTATATTCTTAGTGGAGAGCTTCATGCCATTAAAAAAGATACTCCAAGTACCATAGACAACTTTTACATGCTCAGTCTAAAACTAACAGACAGTAAAAGCTCCCTTCTTGTATGGACAGAAGAGAAAGAGATACGAAAAATATCTATAAAATGATGAAATACTTTTTAACGCTACTGCTTATTTTAAATGTAGGTTGTTCCCATAAAGAGCCTCTCTCTACTGTTCGTTGGGGTACAGATGAACTAAAAGAGATGAGTAGAAAAATGGTACAAGAGATTTTGAAATCACCTCAAACTGACTTTAGCAAAAACAAAACTTACTATTTTGGGAACATAAGAAATGACAGCCATGACCAGATAGATACCAAAGCTTTAGCCAATAAAATCAAAACTGCTTTGAGAGAAAGTAAAGAACTTACTTTTACAGAAAATAAAAACAGTCCCTACGATTATGTTTTCAAAGGTAAAATCTCTAGTATATTTAAAAAAAATCAAAAAACCAAAGATATGTTTTTTAACTTTAACCTAACAGTAACAAACTCTAAAACTTCAACCATAGTTTGGAGCCATAGCGTAGAGATTCGTAAACTCTACAAACGCCCACTACTTAGCTGGTGATACAGAGAGATAATACCCCTCACCTCTTCGGTTATGAAACAGCTCATAAGGTAATTTTCTCTTTAACTTCTGTATAAATGACTTTACAGCATTTTGACTAGGTGGGCTACTGTAGTCCCACATATATTCATATATCATATCGTAAGTGACCATGCTGTTTTGAGCTAAAAGCTTAAAGAAGACTCTCTCTTTAGTTGCTAACTCTATACACTTACCCTCTATATGTAAAATACTCTTCTCATAATCCAACTCTATATTTTTAGCTAAAACTATATGGTTATTTAACTCAAAATAGTCTAAAAACTTATCTAACAATGTCAGTGTCTTTTGAGTGGTAAAAGGTTTGGTAATATAGGTCAAAATATTTAAATCTATAGATTCTAAAAGATACTCAGTATTGGTATACGCAGATATAATAACTATGGGTAAATCTCTTCTATAGTTTCTAATATGCCTACCCAATTCTATACCATCAGTATTTGGCATGTTTATGTCTGTAATAATAATGTCTATACTGTTTTGATTTTCTAAATAAATATCATAAGCCTCATCACCATCGCAAGCCAATAATACATTCTCAAAAAAGTTTGAAAATACTTCAGAGACACTCTTCTGTATGTCCAAGTCATCTTCTACATAGAGTATGGTTTTACTCTTTAACTGCTTGTATTTATCTGTTATCATCGTGCCAACCTTATAGTAAAAGTAGAACTTGTCTCATCACTTACTACCTCTAGTTTTCCATTAAAATGTTTCTCTATAATTACTTTAGAGACATAAAGACCAAGTCCTAAGTTTTCCAAATTTTTATCTGATTTTGTAGAAAAATTTGCATCAAATATTTTATCTATATTTTTCTTTTTAATCCCACCTATTTCATCTTTTATGGTGATAATATACTCAGTAGCTTCTACTTTTGTTGCTATAAAAATCGAAGCTCCCTGTTTAGAAAACTCAATAGCATTTTGAATAATATTGACAATAACTTGTATAAGTTCATTTTCATAAATAAGCACTTTAACATCTTTATCAAAATCCTTTTTAACTACTATCCCTTTTTTACTTATCTCATTTTCTAAGAACTTTATAGACTTAGTAATACTAGGTAGAACCAAAATGGCATCTTTTAACTTTCTAGGTTTATAAAACTTCTGAAAGTCATCAATAGTCTCTGAGACAAACTCTGTATAGTCTTCTATCTCTATTAACTTTTTATCTAGCTCTTCACTGCTTATCTTTTTGTTCATCATCATCTGAAAACGTAAAGTAGAAGCTGTAGAGGCTATCTTCCCTATGGGCTGTCGCCATTGATGAGAAATCATGGTCAACAGCTCCCCTGCTTGAGCCAAACGGGACTGAGCAAACATTACGTTGTTGCTGTCTTTTATCTCTTTTTCATAACCTATTATGAGCATATTTAGAACTTTAGAAAAGAGTAAAGAAAAAAGTACAGATATAAAACTAACGATTAAGAGCAACTGTAAGTTAGCAGATAAACTGTCATCAAGTTTCTCTTGAAAAAGCTTTTTCTTCTTCTCTATAAGGTCAAATCCATCATTTTCAGAAATGACTATAGAGTAGTTGGTCGATTTAATATGTTCAACAATAGCAATCTTATTAACAAAGTCATCAGAACTACAGTCCGTACCCTTATAATGAATAATCGTACCTACATCATATGGTTGCATTAGCCTAGTAACTATACTATGCTGGTCTTTAGCCTGAACCAAGTCAAAAAGTTTTTCACCACAAGGATGCCCAGAAATATTAATAATATTCTCTTTTTTTCTATAAAAATAGATAAATCCATTATCATACTTTATAGAAGAGACAAAGCGAAATGTCTCCTGCATAAATAACTCTTTAGATTTATCTTTGTTTTGAGTATAAAGAAATTGTAAAAAAGATGCTATATATTTTGACTTCTCTTTTAAGTTTTTCTCATGCTTTTCTCGAAGCTCTTTCTCATAAATTTTTAACTCTTTTTTACTGTACTCTTCATGTTTATATTTAAGTGCAAAAGAGACAGCCCCACCATAAAAGAATATAAGTAACAATGGAAAAACAATTGTAATGACAAGAAGATGCTTTGTAAAAAAATCTTTAAAGCTCTTCTTAGAGGTATAATCTTTTATTTTCTTTTCCTTTGAGAACTATTTTTATAAATTATATAAAATGAAAGTGTCTAAAGAGTGTTCTTTTTTATTATTTTACTAGAAATTCAATTTTTTGAACCAAAATAGTCCCATCTTCTAAAATTAAACCTCTACTTTTAGCCTCTTTTGCTTTGTCTCCCAACTTCAACAAATCATCTTTTTTCATATCTTCTATTCCTAAAATAGGGTCTTTACTTAACAAAACATAAACCGTAGTCTTCTCTTCTTTACAACCTTTACAATCTTTAGTTGCAGAGACATCCACTTTAAAATCTTCAGGAAAAGAGACCTTACCTTTAACCCTCTTTTTAATTGGTCTCATAACCTCTTTAGCTCCATTTTTATCCAAATAGACAACATATAAGTAGCCTTTATCTTTCCCTGTATCTATCTTAAACTTAACAGCCTCTCCCTTTCTATACTTTTTCTTAGCCTTTACACTAAGTGTTGTATTCGAGACACTAACCTCTCTACTCTGTGGTTCTGCCTTTGTAGCTGTACAACCAAGCATTAACGAAGAGACTATAAACAAAATGGATACTTTAACTACTCTATTTTTCAGCATTACTATTCCTTTTATACCATTAATAATATATTTTAATAGAATTTAACTTAAATCTTGGGGATTATAGAAAAGCTTAGGGAAGAAAAGTTTATTTGGATTTTTTAAACTTTATTTTTATCTATATTTGATAGTTACCATGTCAATAAATAGCATAGGAAAAAATAATAAAGCACCAGTATTTCTAAAAAATGTTATAAAAATAAATTAAATAAAACTATATTTTAACAATTAAAGTAGAAACTCTTTTCAGACACTTTTCTTTTTTAGAATATAAGGGCTATAATGCATAAAATATTCAGGAATATCAAATTACGTACTCATCGTAATATGCATAATATATATATAGAAAGGTTTCAAAATGAATACATTAAAGGATTTAATAGACATATCAAAATATGCAGGTGAAAGATTTGATTTGGTTCAAGTTGGAGGGGGGAACAGTTCAATTAAATTTGATTCAGGAGAAATGATTATAAAAGCATCAGGTTTCTTACTTAGTGAGGTAAATAAGAAACGTGGTTATTCAAAAGTTTTAACAAGTCAAATTGCTCATATAGTTAAAGATAAAGATATTAAAAACTCAAAGAATAGAAGAGAACGAGAAGCTATAACATCAAACTTAGTCAAAGATGCAACTATTGATAAAAACAATCGACCATCAATTGAGACACTTCTCCACTCATTTTTGTTAAAGTATACACTACATACACACCCCTTGGTAGTAAACATGATAGTCATTAGAGAAAATTGGAAAACTATTTTAAATGAAATCTTTAAATCTGACAACTATGTCATGGTTGAATATAAAACACCAGGTATAGAGTTAGCACTTGCTTTAGATGCTGAACTTAATAAACTGGGTACTATTCCAAATATTATTTTCCTACAAAATCATGGGTTGATTATTACTTCAAATTCTAAACAAGATATTAAACAACTAACAGAGTATGTTTTAAAGAAAATAGAAGATTATTTAGAAGTTGATATGAAACAGTATAAACTAACCAATAAAATAACCAAACTTTTAAACAGTGTTTCTAAAAACTCAAATGTATCTTATCTAAGTGAAGATCACTTTTTATACGAGCGATTACATGATAATAAAGATTTATTTTTTACGCAACCTTTTTGCCCTGATAGCTTGGTCTATTGTGGAATCAGTTCTCTTGAAATTGATAATTTAGAAGATACTCAATCACTAAAAAACTATATGAATCAGTTTCATAAATTGCCAAAAATAATTATATTTGAGAACAAGCTTTTTTTTGTAGCTGAAAATATTAAAAAAACTAAAGAAGTAGAAGAGATGTTTAAATTTCATATTATGATTTTAGTACAAAATAAATATACTAAAAATGTTTTTCTAAAAAAAGAAGAGTTATCTTATTTATCTAATTGGGAAGCAGAAAAATATAGACAAAATATATAGATTTTATGTTTAATAAAATCTATACTACTACACAGTTATTGCATCTTCTTCTATATCAAACATAACTTAAATTTTATATAAGTTTTAAGCCATAAATAGCTGTAATTCCTAGAGTATAAGCAGCAAGTAGATAGACATTTCTAGGGTTTCCTGAAAGTTTTGGTGTTTTAATCTCTGATACATTTAAAATAGCAAGAGTAACACCACTAATGTATAAAACTATCAGAAAAGTACCGTGACTTAGCATACTCTCTAATAAAAATATAAAAACCAAAATTAGACTGTTATTGTCAAGAGCAAGTCCTGTATATTTTGTACCCCCTGCCAATCCATAAGTGCTAAAATAACTGAGACGAATAGCTGCTGCTGCCAACATGATAAAAGCCCCTATCAGATATATAGGTTCAAATTTTCCATAACTCAAAAGCAAAATAGCAGGAGTTACGCCATAACTTACTATATCTATCACCACATCTAGTTGTCCACCAAATTTAGCATCATTAGCCGTTCTTCCCTTTAACCTTCTCGCGACCAATCCATCAGCCCAATCAAAAGCAACAGCCCAAACCATACCAATCATAGCAGCTGCATAAAGACCTGTAATACTAAAGTAGATGGCTAAGACGGTACACGCCAATCCAGAAAGTGATAAAAGATTTGGTAGGTCTTTAACATACGATAAAATGGTTGGTTGTTGAGGTTCTACGGTTGTAGAGTTTTTGTTTGACATAAAAGTAAGTCCTTTGTGTATAAATAAGTAAATTTGTTCGCATAATAACATTATGTGCTATATATTTGGTATAAAAGGAGTATTCTGTTTCATATTACTTAAAGGAATTTAAATTATGACAGTATATACCGTTGGTACTTTTGATTTGTTACATGTGGGTCACTTGGTTTTGTTAGAACATTGTAGAACACTGGGTGATACTTTGGTTGTAGGGGTCGCTTCTGATGAAGTTGTAAACTCCTATAAACCAAATATTCCTGTTATTCCATTAAAGCAGAGAATGGAAATGATTAAGGCTCTAAAATGTGTAGATAATGTAAGAGCATATAATGAACTTGAATACGTATCGGCTTGTAAAGAGTTAGATGTAGATATTTTTGTTATTGGAGAGGATTGGGGAGATAAACCACATAATATTGCAGTGGAAGAGTACCTTAAATCAAAAGGGAAACAAATAGTTCAAGTTACCTATAATGCACAAACTTCATCTACAAGAATAAAACAGAATGTTATTGCTCAATCTCAAAAAAGTAAATGTTTGGACTAATCAAAATTATCAAACTTTTTAATAAAGCTATCTTTTCTAATCATCCCTATTTTATAGGTCATTAACCTCTTACCTTTCTTGGAAAAACCAAAATTCTTGCAGAAGACAAATACTTTAATTTAGAACATATTTTTAAAATGATTATTGTTTGGGAAGTGAATATTTATGAATTTTTTGAGGAGATAGAAACCGTAGTTTAGCTTTTATTTTATGCCAACTTTAATCGGTGTGATAGCAATCACACCCTACACCATTACTTACCTCTCAAAGGTAAACTAGCCTCTCTCCGTTTACTCTCTTCAACAGCCAAAATAGCCTCAATAGTTTCTCTATAAGCATCCATAAAATAGCGTTTAAACCTATGGTAAGACCCTGTTTCATAGTACTCAACAATGGCTTTTAGATAATCACCTATTTTTTCTTCGTTGGGAATATAAAGCATTTTATCACTGCTTTTAAGAGATATATTGAGCATCATTCTTGCTGTTCGTTTATTACAATCTTTGAAGTACTGTAAATACGCTAAGTTGCAATGTATATAGAGTGCTTTGTTAAAAGGGTTCTCAATGGTTTTATATTTTTTAAACATATAGTTTAGCTCATCATCTAACTTCTCTTTTGTTGCAAGAGGAATATATGACGAAGCTTTTATAGTCACCTCACTGTCTCGTGGCATGGCACGTTCATTATGTGCAACCATCTCATCTGACAAAACAAAATGAATATCTTTTAGCGTCTCTTTTGAAACTTCTAAATCTTCTCTTATGAAGGTATCGTAAGCCGATTTCATATTTAAAATCATTTTAGCATCGCTGTATTTTTTTCCACCAGCAGTTCGACCATACTCTAATAGTGTATATGTATCATGTTTGTCGTAGGTATTGCCCTCTATTTTTGCAGAAGTATGAATAAAATCCATACCAAATTTTTCAATATAACTTTTATTGTCAAGAAATTTAGAAAGAGAGACTTTATTATTTAGACTTTCAAGCTCATTAAGCTCTTCTTTTGAGAAGACATCTGTGTTATCAAGAAACTTTGGATTATAGGGTATCATCAATAACTCCTTAGCTGTAGATTGTATATTATACTAATCTTTGATAAAAGTTATAAATTAAAAAATGATTTGTGATTAAAAAATGTGAAGTGGTAGTAA
>Ga0256827_10001253_pt1 | contig 16175 bp, 16 predicted proteins | sample CV84metaG_FD_185977 | JGI IMG/M metagenome (GOLD analysis project Ga0256827, IMG submission 185977) | Hydrothermal vent microbial communities from East Pacific Rise, Pacific Ocean - CV84 | ecosystem: Environmental > Aquatic > Marine > Hydrothermal vents | place: Pacific Ocean: East Pacific Rise... | reverse complement strand
GCGGGGAAGGCTGTGTTTTCTTTGTAGCAGATCATAGATCCCGAGTCCCAGCAAAGGAGCTGTCAGCAGTAAGATCAAGAAGAACAGAGGCTGCCAGAAACCAAGCAACAAAACAATCAGATTTATGCTGGCAGTTACTTGAAGTGCTGTCCAGCGATAGCGAGCCTGCATGTAGATTCTCCTCAATTGTGAAGATTTGATCTTATTGCGGGGGATATAGCCTAATTGCCATAAACATTGCATTTTAGCATAGCACACTGAGAGTCGTAAATGTTTGCCGGCTGGAGGAGAGTTAAAAGGGGAAGGTTGAAAGGTTTTAATTGGTGAGATAGAAGCGAAACTCAAATAAACGCTTTACTTGTAACTACTGGTTATACCAACTTTTTCTCAAGGTACTTCTGGTGTTCAATATCTGTAGCAGGATAGAGGAGTTTTAAGCTGTTGCCCGACCTCTTTCTTTCGGGCTATAATGATTGTTTAGAATAGAGAAGGAGAAGAGTATGGATTGGTTTCTTTTACTGGGAATCGTTGTTGTCTGGTATATCCTGAATCGCTGGGTTCTCCCTAAAATGGGAATTCAAACATGAATATCAGGTGCTTGTGAGCTTCCGCGTGACGGTAAGCAAAAAACTGACCCGGAAAATCCGGGGGTCAGTGAAGAAAAATAAGATTAAAACGGGGCCGCTTGAAAAAGTGGCCCTTTTTGTATCCCACCTGCCAAATAAAATTCAGTTGACCTATAAATATGGTGCAAATAATTTACAGAATGAATCCCGCAAACGCAGCGACAATGGACGTTTATCTATCTCTTCAAGTGAAACCTCACGGGCCAGTTCACGAGAGTGATCAAAATGGGAAATCAGTTCGGCAACCGTTTCGGTATCAAAAATCTCAACATTAAATTCAAAGTTTAAACGTAAACTCCGCGGATCCATATTGGCTGAGCCAACCAGAGCATACTCATCATCAATCAATAAGAGCTTACTGTGGACAAAGGGTGGAGGTTGAAAATAGATGTGGGTCTGTTGTTCCAACAACTCAAAGAGCAAAGCATTGGATGCCCAGGCGACGAAAGGGAGATTATTTTTTTCGGGGAGGAGAATTTCAACCCGGACGCCGCGAAGGGCTGCTGTATTGATAGCTGCAAGCTGTGCACGGTTTGGAATAAAATAGGGGGTCATAATCCGGACTCGTGATTTTGCGCAGGCCAAAGCACCGATCAGAATCCAGTTGAGATTTTCGTGAGCCTCATTAGGCCCGGCGCTGATTCCACGACAGCAAGCTGTTCCTGCTAGATCTGGAGCTTTCCAATCAAAAGGCTCCCGCTTTTCTCCCGCTGCAAAATGCCAGTCCTCCATAAAAGCATCTCGCAGCTGTTCACAGATTGGCCCTACAAGTCGAAAATGAATATCAATGATCCGGTGCGGATTATTTTCGTCTGCAACCATATGCCGATCACGAATATTCATCCCTCCGGTAAAACTGCATCTATTGTCGACCACCAATATCTTACGGTGGTTGCGTAAATTAAAGTAGAAACTCCCTAACAGAGTCAGGGGGAGAAACGCGGCTGCCATAACTTTACTGCCACGAAACCTTTGTCGAACCTTTTTTAAAGAATAGATTTCGCCAAAAGCATCAACCAATACTCTGACATCGACACCCCGCTCGGCGGCTGCAATCAATTCATCAGCAAACTGCTGTCCAATCTGATCTCCTTTGAAGATATAACTGGATAAAAAAATCGATTCTTTTGCCGTTCTGATAGCTAACAGCATAGCGGGATAAGCTTGCTCACCGTTATAAAGGGGGGTAATTTTGTTCCCATAAACCAGCGGACGCCGGGTCACAGCATCGGAGAGGGTAATCAGGGCCTGACTGGTATTACTGGAAGGAAAATATTCAAGATCTTTTGCCTGGGGAGGCTGATCAACATGCAGCCAATGCATCCCCTGCCCCTGCTTTTGGATCTCTCTGGATCTGGTACGAATTCGATTTACCCCCAGCAACCAGTAGAGAATTGCACCAATACCGGGAATTGCCAGGCAGGTGATGATCCAGCCAGCAGCTGCTCGCGGATCACGTTTTCTCAACAATGCATGCCCCGCAGACAAAAACGAGAATATCCAGAGGGTGGCCAGCAGCAGGGTCAACATGGTATCTCCCGAGGGCTGAAGGTATTTTCTAACGCAATGAGGTTCCGCAGCGCGGACAGGTCAGCACAGTATTTGTTGAAATCTTCTCTCCACACGTTGGACAGTTAAACCAATGATGACAAAAACGGCATTGTTGCTCGGATAGTCCCTGTTTTTTCTTACACTTGGGACAACGACGATACATTTTTCGGCTGCTGAGATAATCCTCAAAAAACAGACCACAACGGGGACATTCACTGGCTCCCGGTTTAACCGTAGCTCCACAGCCAGGAATCGGGCATTTAAAAACAGTTTTACAGTTGCTGCACCAGTATTCCCCTTTGAGGGGGGCCTCACACTTTTGACATCGCTTAATGGCCATTATCTACTCCAGAATCTTAAATTGCTCCACCCGTGACCGTAAGCTTATATCATAGTCGACAAAAGTTGGATTGCCAAGGGAAAGACTGATCAAGAAGAGTTTCTAATCAACAGAACCTTGCTCCCGCCAAAGATTGAAAACCCCTTCTGCCGATTCGGCAGCATCAACCTTCGATTCAAGCAGGTGGCGTAGCTGGTCCATACTTTCTGAATCTTCCTCGGTAAAGATAAAACCGTAGAAGTTGCCACGATGGTGAATCAACTCACTGACAAACCCCATCCGGACAGAAGTCTCAGGGAGATAAATATTCAAAAGAACCTCTTTTCCGAGGGAAAGAGGAAGATCCTGACCGGATCGGAACAAGGCTCCCTGGAGTGCCAAGTCAACCAGATCACAGCGATAAACAGCATCGTCAATAGTAATATCTACTTCCGCAAGAAAGTTAATTCTTCGGTCATTCCATTGCTCAGTCATGGCAAAGCCCCTTTTCTCTGCCTTGCATATAGCTGTCTCAATTGGCCTACAATTATTATTGTAACAGGAAATTAGACCTTTGCTGTTTTCTGTAGAAATCTTTTCTCCCTGAAAATATTGGTTTTGTAATTGTCACTTGCGATTGCTCAGCGGTCAGGGTTACATTGTCCTAAGAATTTCAAACTGTGCTTATTATCAAATCTGATGGGATTATTTTTATGTATTTTCCTGTAAAATATATCAATAGAGTTATTTTTGTTTTACTCCTCACATTATTACCGGTCAGTTCATGGGGCAAAGATGTTGAACCATTTGATACCAACCGGGCTCGGCTCCTTGGGCACATGCTGCAACAGCAACTCAGTGGCAAACATTACAGCCAAAAACCCACCGATGATGCTCTTTCCAACGCAGCATTCGATCTCTATCTGAAGCAACTCGATTTTCAAAAACGGTTTCTCCTCCAGGAAGATGTAACCAAATTAGAGCTGTATCGCTATCAAATTGATGATGCGATCCGTCGTGGACGCTTGGAACTCCCACTGCTGGGACAAGATCTTCTGAACCACCGGATTACTCAGATTCAGACGGTCCTCACCGAACTTTTCCAGGAAGAAATTGACCCAACTGTCGTTGAGAGTATTGAAACTGATCCCGAAAAAACAGCTTATGCAAGCGATCTCCCGGAACTGCGTGAGCGCTGGAGAAAAATTATCAAAGGGCAGACCTTTGCCAGATACATCGGCTTGCGAGAAGATGACATCGGCCTGGATGATGATGGTAAATTATTGCCTGTTGATGAAGACACCGATATCGAATTATTATTTCAAGCCAAGAAAAAAGTGGCAAAAACTGACCACAACTTGTTGAAACGGATGCTCGAAGAAACATCTCAAGACCATTATGACCGCTACCTTAACGCAATCGCCCGTGCTTACGACCCCCATACCAACTATCTTCCACCGACGTCGAAAGAAGATTTTGATATTCAAATGAGCGGTTCTCTGGAGGGAATCGGTGCGACATTGCGTGAAGATGATGGTTATATCAAAGTGGTACGGATTATTCCCGGAAGTGCTGCTGCACGACAAGGGCAGCTGGCCGCAGACGATATTATCCTTAAAGTTGCTGAGGGCAATGATGACGCTGTAGATATCACTGATACCCGAATTCGTGACGCGGTTGCTCTGATTCGGGGGAAAAAAGGAACCGAAGTTCGTTTAACGGTAAAAAAAGCCGATGGCAGCCGGTTGGTCATCCCAATTATCCGTGATGTTGTTGAGATTAAAGAAACATTTGTCAAAGGAACAACCACAACCGATGGGGAAAGTGGGCAAACTTTCGGTTACATCAAAATTCCCTCTTTTTATCGTGATTACAGCGGCAAAACCAATCGCAACTGTACCGATGATTTGCGCCGGGAACTGAAAAAACTGAGCAAAGAAAAAATTTCTGGATTGATTCTTGATCTGCGTAATAACGGGGGCGGTTCTCTATCCGATGCGGTCAGTACAACCGGGCTGTTTTTCAAAACCGGGCCGGTTGTACAAATTCGTAGCGGCTCAGGGAAAATTCAGGAGATGAGTGATAATGATCCCTCGGTAGAATACGCAGGACCGATGATTGTATTGGTCAACCGTTTCAGCGCTTCGGCTTCGGAAATTCTCGCTGGAGCTCTTCAGGATTATAGACGGGCTCTGATTGTTGGTGACGAACACACCCATGGTAAAGGGACGGTACAGGCATTGCTGGATCTTGATCGCTTTGTCAACCTGCGGGGCATGGAACAATACATGCCGCTTGGTGCTGTAAAAATTACCATTCAAAAGTTTTATCGGATCAGCGGTGAATCGACTCAGGAAAAAGGGGTTATTCCCGATATTGAATTACCCTCCCGTCTGGCAGGATTGAAAAGTGGAGAAAAATATCTGGATAATGCATTGCCATGGGATCACATTGCTTCAGCAACCTATCAACGTTGGGAGCCCGCACCCAAAAATATTTCAGAGCTACAGCAACATAGTCAGGCCCGGATCAAAAAGAACAAAAAATTTCAGGAAATAATTTCTGATGCTAACAATGCCAAAAAGAGGCGAGAAGAGACTCAACAGTCCCTGTTGCTGAAGGACATTCTGGCTGAACGCGATCAACTGCATGATGAAAAAGAGAGAATGGCTCCTCACGGTCCAATGACAGCGGGCGACGACAAAAAGAAAACAAAAACGTTGGATGAAGAAATTGCCGATGACCCCTATGTAAAAGAGGGTGTTGCTATCCTGGAAGATGAACTTCGATCAGTTAACTAGCTGATTCGTACAGGAAGAGAACCGACTATTAAGTCAGTTTCCGGTCTATCCTACCTTCCTTTCACTCATTGGGATTGATTCAGCCCAGCCAAAAGATTATCACCTAGGCGGGTCATCAGTTGAAAATAGGCTTCCGGCCCGGCCGGAAGATCTGCCCCCAGGGGATCGAGGGTTCCTGTCTTTGCTCCCGTTCCTTCAATCACCGTCGCAATAAGACGTGATTTAAATTGCGGTTCACTGAACACACAGCGGGCCCCTAACTGTTTAATCTTCTGCCGGATTTCTTTAATTCTTCTAGCTCCCGGTCTACGCTCCGGGTCAATAGTAATTGATCCGACTGCATTTAATCCGTAAGCCGATTCGAAATATTGGTAGGCAGCATGGAAAACGATGTAAGGAATACCTTTCACCGGGGTGAGTTGTTTCCTCAACTTCTGATCGAGTTGATCGAGTTTTTTGACCAACGCTGCGGTATTGCTGTTGTACTGAGAACGGTGGGCAGGATCTATTTCGGATAGTCGCTTATCGGTCAGAATAACGATCTGTTTTGCCAAAGTAGGATCAAGCCAGAGATGCAAATCGGGATTTTGATGTTGCATATTCGCTCCAGTAGCCCCTTCTTTATTAGAATGCTTATGAGTATGTCCCTCCCAGCTCCCCCCTTGTCGCTTCACCAGCAGCTTTCCCCGCAGTAGTTCAGAGAGTTTAAGCTGATGGTCACCTTGTCCGAAAGTTGCTAACGGTTTTTGCAGAAAGCTTTCCAGCTCCTCCCCCACCCAGACAATCAGCTGAGCTTTTGCCAAAGCACGTGCTTCAGAGGGACGTAAAACATAACCGTGCGGCGAGCCACCCCCTTTGACCAATAACAGGGGAGTCGCAACTCCCTGCATCACCCCGGCCACCAATGAGTGAAGCGGTTTGATGCTAACCACAACAGCGGGAGCTGACGGTTCAGCAGCCCACCCGGGAAACCCCAGAGAAAATAGAATTAAACAGGTTAAAAAGACCTTTGTCACGACATCACCTCATCACCTTACACACCATGAACAGGTTGACCTATTTGTTATGTTATAATATAACAGTTCATGAATCAAGTAAGAGAGGAAAAAATAATGAGTTCCAACCAGGATCTACATTTTATCTCCGGAAAACACGACCACCAAAGTTGCCTTGATGGCGCAATGGCCAATGCCGAACGGCTGTGTAAACAGCATGGACAGCATTTCACCGCAACCAGACGTCGGGTATTTGAACTGGTCTGGCAGCAACATAAACCAATTGGCGCCTATGAAATTCTTGAGCAACTGCAACGGGATGGACGGGCTGCCCCTCCAACGGTTTACCGGGCCCTCGATTTCCTACTTGGTCTTGGCTTAGTCCACCGGATCAGTTCGATGAACGCCTATGTTGGCTGTACCCATCCCGAGTATCCTCACGATGGGCAGTTTCTGATCTGCGAATCGTGTAAATCCTTTGCCGAATTGGATTCACCACTGATCACAGCAGCGATCGAACAAAGTGCCGCTGATGCAGATTTTGAAGTCCATCGGCATACCGTAGAAATTATGGGGCTCTGTCCCCGCTGTCGGATTAAGCTTGCCGGGGAGGAGCAATAATGAATCTTCCCAGACAACCACTTTTGGAAGTTTCCGCAGTCGATCTTATTTTGGGAAAACGACTTTTACTGGAAAATGTCAATCTGAAGATTGGTCCGGGAGAAATATTAACCGTTATTGGTCCGAACGGTGCGGGAAAAACCACTCTGATCCGGGTCGCTCTTGGATTACAAAAACCAACCACCGGAACGGTTAAACGGCAATCGGGGCTGAGCATCGGCTATATGCCCCAGCGACTCCATTTAGATCCGACCCTCCCACTGACAGTAAAACGTTTTATGGCACTTGCCTGCCAGAATGATCTGAGCAAAATTTCATCGTTGCTATCCGAAGTTGGTGCGGCACACGTTATCGACTCTGCAGTGCAGACCCTTTCCGGTGGTGAATTACAGCGAGTTTTATTGGCCAGAGCGCTGGTTCGCGAGCCTGAACTTCTGGTTCTGGATGAACCAGTTCAGGGCGTTGATGTCCATGGTCAAGTTGAACTTTACCAGCTGATTTCCCGAATTCGTAACCAGCGCGGCTGTGCAGTCTTGATGGTATCCCACGACTTACATCTGGTGATGGCGGCAACTGATCAGGTGCTCTGTTTAAACCGGCATATCTGCTGCAGTGGCAGCCCGGAATCAGTCACCAATGATCCGGCATTTGTCGAATTGTTCGGCACTGCTGCAGTGCAGTCTATGGCGGTCTACGTTCACGATAAGAATCACCACCACGACCACTGCGTAACCTGCGGCAGGAGCTCCTCGCATGATTGATGATTTTTTATTACGGGCCCTGTTCGGGGGATTGGGGGTTGCTCTAATTGCTGGTCCCTTTGGCTCTTTTGTGGTGTGGCGGCGGCTGGCTTACTTTGGCGATACCTTGTCCCATTCGGCACTACTTGGAGTGGCGCTGGGCTTTCTTTTACATATCAATTTGACAGTTGGAATTATTGTCATCTGTCAACTCCTGGCGATTCTCCTTTTTTATAGCCAGCGGCAGCGACAATTAGCCAGTGATACGATGCTCGGTATCTTCGCCCACGGGGCCCTTTCTCTCGGACTGGTGACATTGGCCTTTATGCGGAATGTCAGAATTGATCTGGTTGCCTACCTGTTCGGTGATATTCTGGCGATCAGCAATAGTGACCTGGGTTGGATTTTTATCGGTGGCGGGGTCGCTCTGGCTTGCCTGATCTGGATCTGGAAACCACTCCTTGCCATCACCATTCATGAAGATCTGGCCCGCGTTGAAGGAGTGCCGGTTGACCGGATCAACTGGATGTTTCTCGGCTTGATTGCCCTGATTGTCGCTGTGATGATGAAGGTGGTTGGAATGTTATTAGTTACCGCTCTGCTGATTATCCCTGCCGCAACAGCCCGGCGGTTTGCTGGAAACCCGGAGATAATGGCAGTGATCGCCAGTTTCATCGGTTGTTTAGCCGTTTGTCTCGGACTCTATGGATCCTTTCAATGGGATACTCCAACCGGACCAACAATTGTCGTGGCAGCCTGCCTGCTCTTTATGATCGGGTTTCTCATCCCGCGAAGACTTTTTCTCAAAGGTCATTAGTCTTCACGGGTGTGCGATGTTAGAGCCCCAACTGCTTCTTTACCCGCCCAAAGGCCGCAATCGCAAATTCCAGATCATCAGCGGTCAGGGCTGCCGACATCTGGGTACGAATCCGGGCTTTACCCTTCGGCACCACCGGATAGGAAAAAGCGACCACAAAGATTCCCTCTGCCAGCATAGCATCAGCAAACTCTCCTGCAACCTTGGCATCATACAACATCACCGGAACAATCGGATGTTCTCCGGGTAAAAGCTCAAATCCATGTTGCTCCAATCCCTGTCGAAAGATCGTGGTGTTTTCCCGCAATTGATCACGGAGAAGATTGGTTTCACTGATCAGCTCAAGTGCTTTTATTGCCCCAGCAACTGCCGGGGGGGCAACAGAGTTGGAAAAAAGATAAGGGCGGGAACGCTGTCGCAACAGATCAACAACCTCCTTGCGAGCGCTGGTAAAGCCACCACTGGCACCGCCGAGAGCTTTGCCCAGAGTCCCGGTGATGATATCCACCCGCTCCATGCAACCGCGATACTCCGGGGTTCCACGCCCACCCGCACCAATAAAACCGGTCGCATGGGAGTCATCAACATGAACCAGAGCATGGTATTTTTCCGCCAGATCACAGATTTCATCAACCCGGGCGATATAGCCATCCATGGAGAAAACTCCATCGGTGGTAATCAGTTTAAAGCGCACCCCAGCTTTATCAGCAGCTTGCAACTGTTCTTCCAGATTGTTCATATCGCTGTTGCGATAGCGGTAACGCTGGGCACTGCATAAACGGACTCCATCGATAATACTGGCATGGTTCAGTTCATCGGAGATGATCGCATCCTCTTTCCCCAGCAGAGTCTCAAACAGACCACCATTCGCATCAAAACAGGAGGGATAGAGAATTGTATCCTCGGTTTCCAGAAACTGGCTGAGCTTATCTTCAAGTTGTTTATGCAGAGTCTGGGTTCCACAGATAAACCGCACCGATGCCATGCCAAAACCCCACTCTTCCAATGCCTGTTTGGCCGCTGCATTAACCTCCGGATGCTGCGCCAGACCAAGGTAGTTGTTAGCGCAAAGATTCAGCATCTCACCACCATTGACCCCGACATGGGCACTTTGTGGGGTGGTGATAAATCGTTCGTTTTTATACAAACCAGCAGCTTCAATATTTTTTAGTTCAGTGCTCAGATAGTCTTGAAATTTCCCGTACACAATTTTTCTCCCTGATCCCCAGAGGTTTAAATCTCTATATGCTCAAAAAAGTGATGGCTAAGCCATCAAGATTCCCAATTCAAAATAACCTTACTTGCTTCACCACTATTCATAGCAGCAAATCCCTGTTCAAATTCAGTATAATCAAGACGATGAGTGATAACTGGTGAAATATTCAGTCCCGATTCAATCATCACCGACATCTTGTACCAGGTTTCGTACATTTCCCGGCCGTAAATACCTTTCAGGGTGAGCATATTAAAAATCACCGTATTCCAATCAATCGCAACGTTATCACCCGGAATCCCCAAAATTGCCACCTTACCCCCATGACACATATTCGCCAGCAGATCTTTGAAAGCCGAGGGGTTCCCAGACATCTCCAGACCGACATCAAAACCTTCCGCCATCCCCAGTTTTTTTTGTGCATCAGCAATAGTTTCCCGACTGACATCAACAGTATAAGTTGCCCCCAGTGTTTTTGCCAGTTCCAGGCGCCGGGGATTAATATCGGTGATGACAACGTGTCGGGCCCCGGCATGGCGGCAAACAGCAGCGGCCATAGCCCCGATCGGTCCGGCTCCGGTAATCAAGACGTCCTCACCAAGAAGATCATATTGCAGAGCAGTATGGACGGCATTCCCCAGGGGATCAAATAGTGCCGCCACATCTGGATCAATACCCGGCTGATGCTCCCATACATTGGACATCGGCAGCGCCAGATACTCAGCAAAGGCTCCCGGTCGGTTGACCCCAATACCACTGGTATGAGCACAGAGGTGACGTCGTCCGGCCATGCAATTGCGACACCGCCCACACACCACATGCCCTTCACCGGAAACAATTTGCCCCGCCTGGAAATCGATGACATTGGATCCAACCTCAACAATTTCCCCGACAAATTCGTGTCCCACAACCATGGGTACGGGAATCGTCTGTTGTGCCCATGAATCCCAATTGTAGATATGGACATCTGTTCCACAAATAGCAGTACGATTAACCTTGATCAAAACGTCATTTATGCCAATTTCGGGCTCCGGAACATCTTCCAACCAGAGTCCAACCTTAGATTCTTTTTTTACCAGTGCTTTCATAGAATAATTCTCCGTTTCAACTCAATTATTGCAAAAAAAGTTGACCATCAGGGTGAGTTCTTCTCCCCAAAATCGAGCAGGGTATATAACATTTCCACTTTGGGCATACTGATTCCGGCAGCTTTTGCCCGTTGCAATGGAATAGCATAAATGGCCTCAAGCTCCAGAAGCCGACCAGCGGCCCGATCAATCATCATGCTTGGTTGGTAATGATCCATATTTTCAGTAAAATTGATGATCTGCTCACTGAATTCCGCTCCATCAATCGGTTCTTCCAACGGTTGTCCGTTTGCCCCGGCAATCACTTCCAGCATCAGATCTCTGGACAATTTTTTACTGGGTGGGTGATTTAGCAGATCGGTTACATCTTTATTGAGGAGCGCACACAAACCGTTGAAGGGGATATTCCAGACCAGTTTTTCCCACCGGGCACGACGCAAATCACGGACAGCAGAACAAGGAATCCCAGCGGCTTCGAACATCACCGCCAAACCCTGGCTCCGCTGGCTTAGACCACCACTGAATTCGCCAAGGCAGATCTTCCCTTCCCCCAGATGGTGTACAACCCCAGGCTCCCCCCGGTTACTACAAAGAAATGCAATCCCCCCAAGCACCCGTTCCGAACCAAACGCTTTAGCAAGCAGTTCCTCGTTTCCAAGCCCATTCTGTAAGGTCAAAATAGCAGTTTCAGCCCCCAGCAGAGGTCGGACCAGATCAATCAGGTGATGATTGGAAATAGTTTTTAGCCCGACAATGACCAGGTCAACCGTGCCAATTTCCTCAGCGGTCTGGTATCCTGCCACCTGAGGGAGATGAAAATCGCCATTAACAGAGTGTACCTGCAACCCTTGTTGTTCAATTGCCTGATAGTCCCGCCGGAGTAAGAAATGGATATCCTGACCACTGCGTTGAAGCATGGCGCCATAATAGAGACCGAGTGCCCCAGAACCGATGATACCGATTTTCATCATGCAAAAACCCCAAGCTTAAAAATAGAACAACCCCGATTGCTGAACACGAGATTTATAAGTAAAAATAACTTCACAGCACCAAAATTCCCGAGAAAAAACCATTCACAAAAGAGAGCAGATCTCGTGAAAATTACAACCTGAAAATTTTAACACACCCACATCTAAAGGTTCTAGGAAATTCCCCTCAGAGCAAACCGAAGGAAAGTATTTCTCATTCTAAATCAATAAGTTAACTATAAATTATAACTTTGACGAATTAAGTCATTTGTGTTATTATCAGCTTCTTTTCCAAAGGAGTTGAATTGTGTTTAAAATTGGTGATATGGCAGTCTATCCGACTCAAGGAGTTGGAGTTATTGAGAACATTGAAGTTCGTGAGTATTCGGGTCACAGCCAAAATTTTTACATCCTGAGAATTGTTGACAGTGATATGAAGATTATGATTCCTGTTTCAAATGTATCTAACGTCGGAATGCGGCGGTTAATTGACCAACAACGGATTACCGGTGTTTTTGACGCCTTGGCTGAACCTTCAAGTGGTGGAAAAGTTGCCTCCTGGAGCCGTCGGCAGCGAGAGTATAATGATAAATTAAAAACCGGAGATCTTTTGGAAGTTGCTCAGGTTCTCCGTGACCTGTACCAGATCGGAACAGGCAAAGAACTCTCCTACGGAGAGAAAAAGGTTCTAGAACAAGCCCGCAAATTACTGGTAACAGAGGTTGCTTTAGCAGAAGGAGCCAAAGAGGCTCAAGTCGTACAACGTCTGGAAAATATTTTTCACTGAGACTTTCCAACATGATAGAAATAAAGACCGGGCATCAATTTTGTGCCTGGTCTTTCTGTTTGTGATACCTTCTGGTCACTTATACTTGAAACAAAAATAACGTTGGGGCAAAACAATGCAAGCAACAGTTCTTATCCCTGCAGCCGGAGCAGGTCGCCGGATGGGGGGAAGCATCAGCAAACAGTATCTTGAGCTTGCCGGCAAACCAATTCTGGCCCACACTCTGGCTCTGTTTGAAAATCACCCACTGGTTGACAATATCTATCCAATAGTCCCTCCCGATGACATCTCCTATTGTCAGCAGCAAATTATTGATCGCTATGGATTTAATAAGGTGCGTAAGCTGGTTGCGGGCGGGCCAACCCGGCAGGATTCTGTCAAAAATGGGCTGGATGCTTTAACCGAGGATGGCTTGGACCAACCACAAAGGCCAATTTTAATCCACGATGGTGCTCGCCCCCTATTCGATTGTAAACAGCTATCAATGCTGATTGATATTGTGGGCAGAACCGGGGCATGTGCAATCGGCGTTCCGGTCAAAGATACAATCAAGAATGTTGAAGATAGTAAAATAACCGGTTCTCCAGATCGCAATCGACTCTGGCAGGCACAGACCCCACAGGGTTTTCAATATCAATTGATCAAAGAAGCTTTTGATCAAGCAGTCGCCGATTGCTTTACCGCAACTGATGATGCTTCATTGTTGGAACGCCTGGGACATCAGGTACAGATCCTGGAAGGGGATTATCGCAATATCAAAGTAACAACCCCTGAGGATATTCTGATTGCTATCGCATTACTAGGAGGCTCTACATGATACGGATCGGGCATGGCTATGATGTGCACCGACTGGTCAAAAATCGTCGTTTGATCCTGGGTGGTGTTGATATCGATTATGAACTGGGATTGCTTGGACACTCGGATGCCGATGTCTTGCTCCACGCGATCTGTGACGCGATTCTTGGGGCCCTCGGCCTCGGAGATATCGGTCAACACTTCCCTGATACTGATGATACTCTTGCCGGGATTGACAGTCGAAAAATCCTCGGTGAAGTTATTTTGAAGATGACTGATACGGGCTATCAGCTTGGAAATCTGGATGCAACGATCATCTGTCAAAAACCCAAGCTGGCTCCCCATATTCCGACAATGATTACCAATATTGCTAAAGAGTGTCAGGCTACGCCAGGGCAAATTAATATTAAAGCAACCACCACTGAAAAGCTCGGGTTGACCGGACGGGGTGAAGGGATCGCGGCTCATGCCGTAGTCTTGTTACAACGGGATGAAAAACGTCTGGCGGCCAAACGGGCAGCCATTATTACATAGAGGATATTTGCATGAGTACAGCGCAACCACCGGCAACTTCAAATTTTATCCGCACCATTATCGCCGAAGATCTCAAAAATGGCCGAAGGGAACAGGTCATCACCCGTTTTCCACCAGAACCAAACGGATATCTTCACATCGGTCATGCTAAAAGCTTCAGTCTCAATTTTGGACTGGCAGAAGACTTCAGTGGCCGGTGTCATCTCCGTTTTGATGACACCAACCCGGTCAAAGAAGAAGATGAGTATGTAGAAGCGATCAAGGATGATGTTCGCTGGCTCGGGTTTGACTGGGGAGAGCATCTCCATTTTGCCTCAGACTACTTCGATCAGCTCTACCTCTGGGCGCTACAATTAATTAAAGCAGGAAAAGCATATGTCGACAGCCAGAGTGCTGAACAGATGCGTGAAAACCGTGGGACATTAACCGCAACGGGGGTCGACAGCCCGTTCCGGAACCGGAGCGTTGAAGAGAACCTTGAGCTGTTTAAACAGATGAAAAATGGTGATTTTTCTGATGGAACTCACATTTTACGGGCTAAAATAGACATGAGTTCGCCCAATATGAACTTACGTGATCCCGCTATGTATCGGATCCTTCACGCCCACCATCACCGCACCGGAGATAAATGGTGCATCTACCCCATGTATGATTTCGCTCACGGCCAGGGAGACTCCATTGAAGGGGTGACCTATTCAATTTGCACCCTGGAATTCGAAGATCATCGTCCCCTTTATGAGTGGTTTCTCAAAGAGCTGGGTATTTTTGCTCCGCAGCAGATTGAATTTGCCCGATTAAACCTGAGCTATACGGTGATGAGCAAACGGAAATTACTCCAACTGGTCAACGACAAGCATGTTTCCGGTTGGGACGACCCGCGGATGCCGACCCTGGTGGGGATGCGCCGCCGTGGTTATCCCCCAGAAGCGATCAGAACTTTCTGCGACCGAATCGGGGTTGGTAAGGGGGCCAGCTGGATCGACCTGTCGGTTCTCGAAGATTGTGTGCGAGAACAGCTCAATAAATCTGCATTCCGCAGACAAGCAGTCCTTAATCCCCTTAAAGTGACCATCTCTAACTATCCGGCAGATAAAGTTGAGGAGCTGGATGCTCCCAATCATCCACAGCAACCGGAACTGGGAACACGCAAGTTGCCATTCAGTGCTGAACTCTACATCGACCATGATGATTTCATGGAAGATCCGCCGAAGAAATTTTTCCGCCTCGGCCCCGGTCGCGAAGTGCGGTTGCGTAACGGCTACATCATAAAATGTGATGAGGTGATCAAAAATGAACAGGGTGAAGTTATTGAGCTGAAATGTTCTGCTGATCTCGATACGCTGGGGAAAAACCCGGTTGGTCGCAAAGTTAAAGGGATTATCCACTGGGTCTCTGCTCCCCACGCTCAAAAAATCAAGGTGCGGTTGTATGATCGGCTCTTCAGTGAAGAAAACCCTGATAAGGGTGAAAACTATCTGACTGCTCTTAACTCAGACTCGCTACAGGAAACTGAAGCGCTGGTTGAGCCGGGGGTGATGGATACTGTCAGTGGTGAGACGTTCCAATTTGAGCGGGTCGGTTACTTTACTGCTGACAGTGAAGAATCACAGCCGGGAAAACCAGTGTTTAATCGAACCGTGACGTTGCGCGATACCTGGGCAAAAATGAAGTAAATTTTTACTTCAGGAATTCTGTAGTTAAAATATCTAATAAAGTTGGAGTAACACGATGAGCTTACGCGTTTACAACACGATGAGTGGCAAAAAAGAGGATTTTCAACCCCGGGTTCCCGGAAAGGTTGGGATGTATGTCTGCGGTGTGACCGTTTACGATTACTGCCATATCGGTCATGCCCGCGCCAATATCGTTTTTGATGTTATTTTCAGATACCTGCAGTTCTCCGGCTATGAAACCACTTATGTCCGCAATTATACTGATGTGGACGATAAAATTATTAATCGCGCCAATGAGCGGGGCATCCCCAGTCAGGAGCTCGCCGAAGAGTTCATCAAAGCATTTGATGAAGATATGATTTCTCTCGGGCTGATAAAACCAACCCACCAACCTCGTGCAACTGAATATATCCAGCAGATTATTGACATCACCCAAAAGCTGATTGATAAAGGGATTGCTTACGAAGCATCCGGGGATGTTTACTATAGCGTTGATAAGTTTCCTGACTACCTGAAGCTCTCTAAGCGTAATATGGATGATATGCTGGCCGGAGCGCGGGTTGCCCCGGGAGAACAGAAACACGATCCAATGGATTTTGCCCTTTGGAAAACCGCTAAACCGGGAGAACCAAGTTGGGACTCCCCCT
>Ga0256827_10001252_pt1 | contig 16197 bp, 15 predicted proteins | sample CV84metaG_FD_185977 | JGI IMG/M metagenome (GOLD analysis project Ga0256827, IMG submission 185977) | Hydrothermal vent microbial communities from East Pacific Rise, Pacific Ocean - CV84 | ecosystem: Environmental > Aquatic > Marine > Hydrothermal vents | place: Pacific Ocean: East Pacific Rise... | reverse complement strand
ACTCATCATTTTTTGACCAAAATCACCATAATCAACTTTGATCCCGGGATTAAAAGTCACATCCTTATAGTGGAGGGTATCAACAGTGTTGCGGAAGTCTCCGGAAAAGCTGATCCGGTCCATGGCAGAGTGACGTTCCGGGCCTTCAAGGCGATCAGAAAGATCATCCAGCTCGTCCATAATGTCAGCAATCTGCTGCTGTAGTTCCTCCATTGATGGGGCTTCTGCAGAGAATGCAAAGCTTGGCATCAATAGAAGGGCCGAAAGAAATAAAACAAGAAATTTACTCATTTAAGCGTTCCTCCCTAAATACAAAAGTACGGTTCGGTTCCTTAGTATTTAAATACGTGGCAGGTTAAATACTAAGGAACCACGATGTCTTAATTAACCACAGGTTGCTGGAGCTGGTGAATCAGCAGCACTGTTATACAAGAACTGATTGATATCTTTCAGATCTTTTTCATTGAGTTTTGAAATTGCATCACCTGGATGTTTTTTAGCGGTTCTCTTGAAGTAGCGATCCCACTGAGCCATGGTTTTTGACATTGGAGTCAAATCTTTAGCGTCACCGCCTTTAACGTGACAGGTCTTACAGTTTTTCTTATACAGGTGTTTTCCCTTACGGGCGTTGCCACCTTCTACTGCAAAAACACTGGTTGCAGTAAATGCGGCAAGAATCAATCCAACAATCAAAAGGTTTTTCCAGTTCATTCGGTTCTCTCCTCTTAGTGTGATACGGCACTTATTCTGTGCTCTGATTATGGGTAGTGATCTAAATTCGACCTGTCTAATAACACCGATAAGAATCATTTTCAAGCCATTTAATACCCATTATCTGGAAATATTTGACATAAACGACACTTATACCCTCATAAGAAACAATCGTTAGCAAATTTACCTTGTTTTTTCACTATGTTACAACATTACTGACAGTTTTTTTGGATTGAAACCATTACAGGTAATCTTTACCCGTTCTAATCTTTTTTGGGGCAATTTGACCACCAAAAACCGGTGGAAATAAGTATTTCTTATGGGCAGAAAGGGCTTCTTATTTAAAACCGGAACCATTAACAAATCGGGGAAAAAGCGTTTTATTGCCGAAAAAAAGATCCCCGCCCGGAAGTTGTACTTTAGGCAGAAATTATTATAGTCTGATAAAAAAATTAACCAGGAGAAAATCACCATGATAAAACTAGATTATAGCCACCACCAATGTCCCTACCCGGTGGTTGAAACCCGCAAACAAATTCTGGCCAACTCGGGGGAACCACTGACCGTTTTAGTCGGTGATCAGGCCGGACGGGATAATGTCTCCCGGCTGGCAGCAAAGATGGGTTACCAGAGTTCAGCCATAGCCGCCGGAAACAACTTTCAGCTCACCTTAACCCCACCAGAGGAGCAGGAGCCAGCAACTGAGATGACGGCACCTTCAGCACCACCGGTGGCGGGGAAAACCGTCATTTACTGCGGTAGTGACCGGATGGGTTCGGGTGATGATCAATTTGGCCGGGTGTTGATGATCAACTTCCTCACCACCCTGCTGGAGATGGAGCCGCTGCCCGATATTATCCTCTTCGTCAATAGTGGTATCGACCTCACAACACAAGGCTCGCCGGTCCTCGAAGCCCTGCAAACTCTGGAATCGCGCGGTGTCGATATTGCCAGTTGTGGCTTGTGTCTTGATTTTTATCAAAAGAAAGAGCAGCTGCAAGTGGGTCGGGTCACCAATATGTATGAAATGGTCGAGGTTCAATGCCAGGCTGGACGGGTGATAACACCTTAAAAACCATCATCTATTATCTTTGGGAAATTTGTATGCTGACACAACGCCGTAGCGGCATTCTCCTCCATCCAACCTCCCTCCCCGGGCAGCAGCCGATTGGCTCGCTGGGGCAGGAAGCTTACGACTTTGTCGATTTTCTCCAGGCGAGCGGACAAGCGGTCTGGCAACTCCTGCCGTTGGGACCCATCGGCTATGGCAACTGCCCCTACAGCAGTTTCTCTGCCTTTGCCGGAAACCCGCTGCTGATCAACCTCTCCCGACTGGTTGAAGCGGGAGACCTGCGTCAGTCAGATCTGTCACCAATCGCTACCGCCACCAGTTCTACTGACTTCAATACAGCGACAACCCTCAATTTACCAAAACTGCAGCTGGCCGGTGAAAATTTCAAACGGAGAGGGACGCCAATCCGGCAGCACGCTTTTGACCAGTTTTGCCACCGCCAAGCCGGTTGGCTGGATGATTATGCTCTCTTCATGGTGCTGCGGGAAGAGTGCCGGAAACAACCCTGGCAGCACTGGCCGCCGGAGCTCAGCCAACGGGACAGCTCCGCCCTGCGGGACGCTGAAAACCGGCTACAGCAAGAGCTCTATCAGCAGAAATATCAACAGTTTGTGTTTTTTGAGCAGTGGTCAGCACTGAAACATTATGCCAATACCAAAGGCATCGACATGTTTGGCGATCTGCCCATTTTTGTTGCCGAAGATTCAGTCGAGGTCTGGGCCAATCGTGAACTGTTTTATCTGGATGATAAGGGACGGGCAACACTGGTCGCCGGAGTCCCTCCCGATTATTTCAGCGCAACCGGACAACGGTGGGGGAATCCTCTCTACCGCTGGGAGCGGATGGCAGAGGATAACTTTATCTGGTGGCAAAACCGGTTTCACTGGAATCTGGAGTTGTTTGACCTGCTCCGGGTCGATCATTTTCGCGGATTTTCTGCCTGTTGGGCAATTCCTGCAAATGAGGAAACAGCAGAAAACGGCGACTGGATGGAAGCCCCGGGTGAGCAACTCTTTACCTTGCTTCAGCGACAGATCGGTTCATTACCGATTATTGCGGAGGATCTGGGGATTATCACGCCAGAGGTTGAACAACTGCGTGATCGGTTCAGTTTCCCCGGGATGAAAATTCTTCAGTTTGCCTTTGATTCCGGGGCCGATAATCCCTACTTGCCGGAAAATCATCTGCCGAACTCGGTGGTCTATACCGGAACCCATGATAACAATACCACGCTCGGCTGGTGGAACAGTCTCGATGAGGAGGGGAGACAAAAGGTTCGTGACTTTCTCCACAATCCTTGTGAAAACATGCCTTGGCCGCTGATTGAAACCGCCCTTGCCAGTAGTGCCAATCTCACCATTATCCCGCTACAGGACATTCTTGCCCTCACGGAATCGGCACGGATGAACATTCCGGGAACCGCGACCGGGAACTGGCAATGGCGTTTTCATGCCGGCGATCTCACTCCCGCGATTCAAACCCGACTGAAAAATCTTTCGCAACTGTACGGACGGCAGCTGTGCAATACCACAGAAATGTGATCTGTGACAGCAATCCCCTTGTCTGTTTTTTATCTCTCATGCTACTTTATCAGCATAAATATTCCACTTAAACCCAGTAATGGAGGAGAACAAAAGTGAAGAGAACATTGATATTTTTTGCCATAGCGCTCATCACCATCCCGCTACTTGCCTGCAGCCAGGATAAACCGGCTCAACCGGAAGCCAAAGCGGAAACCAAAGTAGCTGAACCTGCGGTCAAAACAGCCGCTGCCGCTCCAGCTGAAACTGCTGCAGCCACCCCGGCTGCAGCTCAAAAAGAGACCCGCGGAACATCCGGAAAAGTTGTTGAAACAATGGATGCCGCCGGATACACCTATGTCTGTGTCGACAACGGCAAAGAGAAGGTCTGGGCAGCCGCACCGGCTTTTGCCGTGAAGGTTGGTGATGAAGTGATGGTTCCCGAGGGGATGGCCATGCACAACTACCACAGCCAGAGCATGAACCGTGATTTTGATGTCGTCTATTTTGTCGAAGCGATTCTCAATGCCAGCAATCCTGTGGGGGGTGCCTCATCCATGGGTGGCGCGCCGGCAACCGGAAATATGCAGATGCCCAAAGGGCATCCGGCAGTCTCCGGAAGTAAAGCACCACAGGGGGTCGACTTGTCCAATATCCCCAAAGCTGAAAATGGCCTGACGATTGTTGAAATCTACACCGGAAAAGCTGATCTGGCTGATAAGACAGTAACGCTGCGTGGCAAAGTGGTTAAATACAGCCCACAGATCATGGGGGTCAACTGGATTCACATTCAGGACGGAAGTGGTGATCAGGAAGCAGGAACTCACGATCTGACCGTCACCAGCCAGGCTGAAGTCAATGTTGGTGATACCGTGGTTGTCAGCGGTCCGCTGACTCTCGATAAAGATTTCGGTTACGGCTATAAGTATGATCTGATCATGGAAAATGCCAACGTAACGGTTGAATAGTCCCGTTAGTCGCAACTTAAACTAGATAAGAGCCTCTGGAGAAATTCAGAGGCTTTTTTCGTTTTTGATTAGCCACCGAGACTCCAAGAGCACCAAGAAAGTCAAAAGAAAAATCCAACGGAGAGACGGAGAGAAAAACTAATCATTTTGGGTTTAAAACATATAAACGACTTTAATTTAGGTTGTCCTGGAGACCCTGAAGTCTTGTGGCAAACGATTTATGGTTTGGTATTCAATGTTTGATAGATTGTTTCAGCTAACGACTCGGGCAACCCCGGCAGCTGTTTCAGTTCATCCAGCGTTGCGGTACCAATTTTTTTCCGGCTGCCAAAATGTTTAAGCAGGGCTTTCCGCCGGGCCGGGCCGACTCCGGGGATATCTTCAAGGGAGGAGCGGAGGGCTGCTTTACTGCGCAATTTTCGGTGGTAGGTGATGGCAAAACGGTGTGCTTCATCACGTAGCCGCTCCAACAGGAACAGGCTGGCCGAGCCATGGCGAAAGCTGACCGGATTCTTTCTGCCGGGGAGGAAAAACCGCTCCTCACTCCGCTCGACAACCTTACCCCGGACATTGGCCATCACCCGACTTTTGGCAATCCCCACCGCACCGATAGCGGCTCCCAGCTGCAACTCCTGCAGCACGGCGGAGAGGACACCAAGTTGCCCTTTACCGCCATCAATCAGGATCATATCGGGAAGATTTTTCTCCTCCACTCCGCGGGAGAGACGTCGGGTCAGGACTTCTCGCAACGAAGCATAATCATCGGCGCCAACGACGGTTTTAATTTTGAAGCGACGATATTCAGCGGTAGCCGGTTCTCCGTCCAGAAGAACCACCATGCTTCCCACCGACTGATTGCCCTGGACATTGGAGATATCATAACACTCGATCCGCTGTGGCAGAACCGGAAGCTGAAACTTATGCCGCAACTCTTCAAGCAACTCTTTACGGGCCTGTTGCCGCTGCCCCCGCTGCCGGTAGGACTCACAGGCATTACGCTGCGCAAGAAGGCAGAGCTGTTTCTTCTCACCCCGCTGCGGGGTTATCAATCGCACCTTTTTGCCCCGTTTCTCGCTCAGCCACTCAGCCAATAAATCGGCACCCTCCAGGGGCAGGGGGAGAAGTAACTGATCGGGGAGAATCACCTGACGGGAGTAGTACTCCTGAAGAAAACCACCGAGCAATTCGGGAAGATCGAGTTTCCATGCCACCACATAACTGCGACGACCGATGAGCCGCCCCTGCCGGATAAACAACAGGGTCACCTCAACCTCTCCACCATCCTGATGTAAACCGATCACATCCAGATTGCCGCCGCTATAGCTGGTCACCTTCTGCTTCTCAACGCTCTTCTCGATGGAACTGATCTGGTCACGCAAGCGGGCCGCATCCTCAAAGCGGAGAGCCTCCGCAGCCTGAACCATTCGCTGTTGCAACCGGCTGATCACTTCTGACTCCCGTCCCTCAAGCAACTGAATCACCCCATCGACCAGCTTACGGTAATCGGTCTGACTGATCTTGCCGTGGCAGGGGGCACTGCACTGACCTATCTGGTGAAACAGGCAGGGACGACCCCGCTTACGGCAACGCTCAATGGAGGAGTGACGTAACGGAAAGATCCGGTAAATTTCTTTGAGGGTCTCACGGATTGCCGAAGCTGAGGAATAGGGGCCAAAATAGTGGGCACCGTCATTTTTGACCTGTCGAACCACCTGCAGCATCGGGAAGGGATCGTGCAGATCAATCCGGACCGAAACGTAGGTCTTATCATCACGCAGTTCGATGTTGTAATGGGGTCGATACTTCTTAATCAGGGTATTTTCAAGGAGGAGTGCTTCTTTTTCAGTATCGGTAATAATAACTTCAATTCGCGCCACTTTCTCCATCAACAGCGGAATCTGTAGCCGTCCGTCCCCGGTCGCGGAAAAATAACTGCGGAGCCGGTTCCGCAACTGTTTTGCCTTGCCAACGTAGAGAACTTCCCCCTTATCACCAAACATGAGGTAGACACCGGGAGCCTGTGGATAGTTTTTCAGATCAGGAGCAATCATTGTTTCAGCATAAGCCAAGAACCACCGCCGAATAAAGGGGAGTTTAAATTTTGTAGTTTTTGTCTGGTACTCGCCACACTTATTGGTATAATGATGGTTTACAAAAGAGCTACCGAAATATTTGCGTGGATACATTGTAAATCTGGCAACAATCAAGCTAAAAGGGGAAAATGTGAATCCATTCTGGAACAATATTTTTCATGATCATAGTTACGAAGAGAGTCTCCCCTATTTTCTTGGCAACCTGCCGATGTTCAAAAAGCTGAACAAACGGGATCTGGCTTTTCTGGAACATATCGTCCACGTCAGAAACTACGAAGATAACGAGACAATTTTCAGTAAAGGGGATATTGGTTCAGGGATGTACACCATCCGCAGCGGACAGGTACAGATTTATAATATGGATGAACAGGGTCAGGAGATTGAGTTGGCCATTCTGGAACCCGGTGATTTTTTTGGCGAGGTCGCATTAACCGCATCACGACCACGCTGTGCCTCCGCACGCGCCACCGAAACAACGGTATTGGTCGGTCTGTTCCGTACCGATCTACTGGATGCAGTCCGCCGCTCCCCTGCCCCGGCGGCAAAAATAATGTTGGGCTTAAACCGGGTCATCAGTGATCGATTACTACACTGCAGTCTGCAGCTTGAAGAGTTAAAGAAACAGCTACTCAAACCCCAGGAGCAGCAGACTAATGAATAGTCAGGGGGGAATGAGCCGGGCTCAGGTGGCAGTTCTCTATCTGGTTCTGACGATGGCAATCGCCTCAGGAATTGCCATCTACTCTTCCGCCTCAACAATTACGGCGCTGTTAAAGATCGCCACAACTGATCTGTTTCTACCAATTCTGATCTCCCTGATAGTCTCCTTTCTCCTCGATCCGCTGGTCTATTTTTTTGAGGGGGAAAAGATCAATCGAACCATGAGCATCTTCATTGTCTATGCGCTGCTCTTCTCGATTGTTGCGATCCTTCTGCTGATTATCGGCCCACCCAATTGGGAAGGGATGCTGCAGGCTCTGCAGGCTGACTTCCCCCGCTATATCAGTCATGCCATTGAATATCTGACTGCCTTATTGGAAACGGCCCGGGAACATTTTCCCTTTATTGCAAATTACGATATCGTCAACCATGTCAGCACTGCGGCACAATCTTTTTTCGGCCTGATCATCAAAGAGACTCCCCATTCCGCCATGCGGATCGGCAGTCTGCTCCTGTTAGTCCCGCTGTTCTCGTTCTTCTTTCTCCGTGACAGCCGCCGCATCATGCGTGGCCTGGTCTCACTAACCCCGAACCGCTACTTTGAAATGGTTCTGGATATCTACGCCCATGTCAGCTGGCAGCTGGCCCACTTTATCCGGGGGCGGATCCTTGAAGCACTGATTATCGGGGTGGTTATCTGGATGGGGCTGTCACTCACCGATATCCGCTACGCCCCGATCCTTGCAATTATTGCCGGGGTGACCAATCTGGTTCCCTATATTGGTCCGCTGATCGGGATGATTCCCGGACTGCTGATCGCCCTGGTTGACCTCGGGGTGGGGGGACAATTCTGGTGGATCCTCTGCGTTTATGTCCTGATTGCACAAGTCATTGTTGATAATTTCATCCTGATTCCAATTCTTATCTCAAAGGTTTCAAACCTCCACCCTCTCGGGGTGATTCTGGCCATTGTTATGGGAGGGAAACTCTATGGGGTGATCGGGATGATTATCGGCGTACCGATTGCCAGTATTCTGAATATCTTCATCACTGAAATCCGCCATAACCGGCGCAATTTTAACCCCTACAATCGTTATTTTACCAATCGTGGAAAACTTCTCTAGTGCTGGTTCCGGCACCGTTGCCACGACCGGTATTCTCCCGACCGACTAAATCCGTCTTTGCAGAAAAATCCGTAAACCGAACAGGACCAGAACCGCCCCGGTGACCCCTTCCAGGGTTCGACTCAACGGACTGCGCTTAAACCAGCCACTTACTCGGCAAACCAGCAGTGCCAACAGACTTTGATAGACCATCCCGATGCCAAAATGGACGGCCGCCATGAACAGCGATTGCAACACCGCAGAACGGGCGGGGTCGATAAACTGTGGCAAAAAGGCCATATAGAAAAAGAGCGTTTTGGGATTAAAAACGTTGCTGATAAAACCTTCAGCGAGGGAACGGCTCAATTGGAATTGTCGAGCTGTGACCGGTTGAGTTGCTACTGAAAGAGATTGTCCCTTACCTAGGGCCCGCCATAAGCTACATCCCCCCAACCAGAATAGATAGCCACCACCCAGCAGCTTCAAAATATTGAATGCAACGGCAGACTGTAACAGCAGTGCTGAAATCCCCAATGCAGAGACCAGAGCGTGGACGAACAAACCCGAACAGATTCCGGTACTGGTAGCAATCCCATCTTTCCAGCCCCCACGAGACGCATTTCTGACCACCAGCAATGAATCGACACCGGGAAACAGGGTCAATAAAGTGATCGCAAACAAAAAGGTCCAGAACTGCTCAATCATACCGGCCTCACAGTACAGGGGAAAACGGGGTAAAAATAGCCGGAGTTAGTGATCACCCAGCTCACGGGAACGGGCCGCCGAAGCCGTAACGGCCTCCATCAAAGTTGTCCGCAAGCCGTTCTTCTCCAAAGTGCTGATCCCGGCAATGGCCGTCCCCCCGGGAGAACAAACCTGGTCCCGTAAAATAGCCGGGTGTTCACCGGTCTCCCGCACCATCAATGCCGCACCAACAACCGTCTGTACTGCCAGGGCGTGAGCAATATCACGCCGCAACCCCTCTCTGACCCCACCATCGGCAAGAGCTTCTATCACGGTATAGATATAGGCCGGTCCAGAACCGGATAACCCGGTTGCAGCATCCATCTGCCGCTCATCAATCAACTCAACCTTGCCGACAGACTCAAATAGCCGCTTTACCATCAACAGATCTTCCTGGCTGGAGTGGTGCCCCCGGCAGATGGCACTGGCAGCCTCACCGACCAGAGCAGGGGTGTTGGGCATCACCCGAACCACCTTAGGAGACCCCTGAAAAAACTTCTCTATTGATGCAGTCGTCACGCCGGCCAGAATTGAAATCATCAACTTATCATCCAGCGAGACACTGCTGATCTCTTCAAGAACTTCAGTGACAATCTGCGGTTTGATTGACAGGACGACAACATCACAACACCCCATCAAATCAAGATTACTCTCTGCCAGCTGAATCCCGAAAGTCTCAAGCAGATGGTTGCGACGTGGCTCACTCGGTTCCGAAGCGATAATCTTGTCCGCCGGAACAGCAGCCGACAACAATCCTTTAATCATCGCTTCGGCCATATTCCCACCACCAATAAACCCGATTTTCTGCAAATTTTCCATTGAGCACCCTTTCTTACATTGTTCACCAAATTAATTTGTTAATCGCACAAAAATGACTTTTCCAGTAAAAAATGACCTACAATGGCAGAAAGTAATAAGTTGCCACCACCATCAGACTTGATTTGTTTAGCACAGCAAGGTAAAAATTTCATCTGCAGAAAATATATTTTACCAATGAGTGACAGAAATCTATCACTCAAGAAGGACTAATGATGGATCTTTGGTATACCGAAAAACACAGTGACAACGTTGGGATCACCATAAAAACCAGCAAGACGCTGTTTTCCGGAAAGAGTGATTTTCAACAACTGGATATTGTTGAAACCCTTGAGTTCGGCAGAATGATGCTCCTGGATGGGTTAGTGATGGTCACAGAACGCGACGAGTTTATCTACCACGATATGATTGTTCATCCGGCACTGTTTACCCACCCGAAGCCAAAGAAAGTCCTGGTGATCGGTGGTGGTGATGGCGGCAGTATTCGGGAGATCATGAAACACCCTGAGGTAGAACTTGCGGTTCTCTGCGAGATCGACCGGTTGGTCATTGATAAATCCATCGAGTTTCTCCCTTCAATGGCCGCTGAAATCGGCGGCAACAACCCCCGGGTGCAATTGCATGTTGATGACGGACTCGCCTATATCCGTGCTCACCAGGATGAGTTTGATGTTATCCTGGTTGATTCGACCGACCCGATCGGACCGGCGGTGGGACTGTTTGAAGAGAGCTTCTATCAATTGGTTTTTTCGGCATTAAAAGATGATGGGATCATGATCGCACAGAGTGAGTCCCCCTTTTATCATGCCGATATACAAAAAAACATGTATCAGAATATCCGCTCAGTCTTCCCCATTGTAGAGATGTATCAAGCTTTTATCCCCACCTACCCAAGCGGCTTCTGGAGCTTCGCATTCAGCAGTAAAAGATACCATCCGATCACCGACTTTGATCATGATCGTGCGGCACAGAGAAATTTTTACAGTCGTTACTACAATGAGGATCTGCACCGTGGCGCCTTTATGCTCCCCACCTTCGCCCGGGAGAATATCGCCAAATGACAACTCCATCGGGTGCCAACTGGTCGGTTGCTGACTCTGCTGCCCTCTACGGGATAGACCAGTGGGGCGAAGGGAACTTCACCATCTCAGCAACCGGTGAGGTGAATATTTCCATTCCGTTTGCCAGTGGCAGGGTCGAGGTGCCGGTGATCGACATTATCCGGCAATCACGTGATCGTGATCACCACCTCCCGTTACTGTTACGCATTGAAAATCTTCTCGATACTCGAATTTCGGAAATTAATCAGACGTTCCAACAGGCGATCCGAAAATTTTCCTACACCGGGAACTACCACGGGGTTTTCCCGGTCAAGGTGAATCAGCAACGGACCATCATCGAAGAGATCAGTCGGTTTGGTGAAAAGTTCGGGCATGGCCTGGAGGCGGGAAGCAAGGCGGAACTCCTGTTGTCCCTGGCGACGCTGAATGACAGCGGTCTATTAATCTGCAATGGCAAAAAGGATCGGGATTTCATCGATCTGGGGCTGTGGGCCAATAAACTGGGACACCGGTGCTTCTTTGTTATTGAATCTCCGATTGAGTTGCCATTGATTATTCAACGGAGCCGGGAACTCGGGATCAGACCGCTGATCGGGTTGCGGATCAAAATATCAGCCAAAGTTGGCGGGCTCTGGACTGAAACCAGCGGTGATCGCAGTAGCTTCGGCCTCAATACCCCCCAGTTGATTGCAACTGTCGATGCGTTGCAGCAAGCTGACATGCTGGACTCTCTGCAGCTGCTCCATTGCCATCTGGGCTCACAGATCCCCGATTTGGCTGAGATCAAAGCTGCGGTTCGTGAGGCCAGTCGTTTCTATGCCGATCTGGTAGCGGAACACGTCCCACTGCAGTATCTCGACCTCGGCGGGGGACTGGCCGTTGATTACGTCGGCAACCAATCACTCCACAGCCATTCCCGTAACTACACAATTGATGACTATTGTTGCGGGATCGTTGAGACAATCAAACAGACTCTCGCGCCACATAAGGTTAAACATCCTGAGATTATTACTGAATCGGGCCGGGCTACCGTAGCCCATACCTCCATCCTCCTGTTTGATATCCTCAATGTTATGCGCTACGAGGCGATCACGCTACCGGACCACTGTCCGGCGAACTGCCATCCCCTGATCACCCAGCAATATCAACTCTATAAGCATGCCCCCACTATTGACCTGAGCACCGGCTACACTGCAGCACTCACCAACCGGGATATGATCAGAGAGGGGTTCAGGGACGGGTCAATTCGACTCCGGGAGCGGGCGGTAGCTGAAAACTTGTTTTTAGCCATCCTCCACACACTCTCAAAGCGGATTGATCAACTTGCGGACATCCCCCCCTCACTAGCCGGGTTAAAATCCAGCCTCGCCGATATTTACTATGGGAATTTCAGCGTTTTTCAATCACTCCCTGACAGCTGGGCAATCGGACAGATGTTTCCGATCATGCCGATCCAGCGGTTGGATGAATACCCTGACCGCAATGCCAGCATCTCGGACTTGACCTGTGACTGTGACGGTAAGCTGGACCGCTTTATCCTCTCTGGAGGAGAAAGCCGAACCCTCCCCGTCCATCAGCTCAACAGCGGGGAAGATTACATTTTGGGAAGCTTTCTGATGGGGGCCTACCAAGAAACCCTGGGGGATCTGCACAACCTCTTCGGTGCAACCAATGTGATCAATATCAGGATTAACCGGGATGGTGGGTTTGATATTCTGGAAGAGCAGTCCGGGGACACCATCGCTGAAGTACTGGCGATGCTGGAGTACCAGCCAAGCTCCTTTTATAAAGGATTCCGTGATAAAATCGAGTTTGCGGTGAAGCAGAAGGCGATCAGCGTGGCACAGCGCCAGCAGATATTGAAGCAGTTTTCAGACCAACTGCAGGGTCAAACCTATTTCAAAACCTGACAATTAAAGGGGATTGCCCGATAAAATCGCGATCCCCCTTGCAGATAGCTCTACTACAGTGAAGGAGAAGAGAATGACACTTGAAGAACTGGCCGGATTTGACGGTCAAGAGGGACGGGCGACCTATGTTGCAGTCAACGGTATCATCTATGACCTCAGCAGTAGCCAACGCTGGCAGCAGGGGCAACATGAAGGGCAACACCGGGCGGGACAGGACCTGACCGAAGCACTGAAATCAGCTCCCCATCTCAAATCGGTCATTGAAAAATTCCCGGTGGTCGGCAAGGTTGAACCGGAAAAAAGAGAAGAGAAACAACCGGCAACCGGAATTCCACTTCTCTCAATTATCATCATGGCTTTTGTGGCACTCTTAATGATCGCCACCTATATGTTGTAGACCAGGCAAGCGGTACCAACGCTTCAAGGCCGACCAATCCGCGGTATTTTTTCCTCTAACCTGCCAGGGTATCCAGATGCCACGGGAGAAAATGGAGAGCTTCCACTTTATGCTCGCTACTACAACATGAAAGCCAACAGGATACGGTCAATCACAGAAAAAACAGATTAGTCCTTGCTATCTTGAGCAAAAATTAATAAAATCAAACTAACTAGATAGATAATTCAATCAATGCATCAGTGGCTTGGAGGCTGATTCTATGGCAAGAATAGTAGAAAACCCTGACTTGGCGTTTCGTTTAGCCCGGGCGATTGTATCCGATATTGCCCTGTATAATCAGGATAAGGTTGCGGAAGGGATCAAAAGCGACAGTATCTTCGAATTGATGAGCGATGAACTGGAAGAGGGGCGTGAACACTTTTTTACCCGGGTTTCCCCGGACCTGGAGAACCGCGATCATCTCTATGAGCGGGCGATTGTTGACGTCATGATCAAACAGGCAGGAAAGATTGAAAGTCAGATCTGGTAAATGAATTCAACCCGACAGTTGCTCTTTCCTGATGATCGCCCCGCCGAGCGACTGGATACCTTTATTGCTGAATCGCTACCGGAAGTCAGCCGTTCGCAACTTAAAAAACTGATCAACAGCGGGCAGATCACCCTCAATGGTGCCACCACAAAGGCGAGTACCAAGCTTAAAGGTGGGGAGCAGATTCAGATCGAGCTACCGGCTCCGGAACCGATAGAAGCACTCCCCGAAGCGATCCCCCTGGATGTCCTGTACGAAGATCAAGACCTGATTGTGATTAACAAGCCGGCCGGGATGGTGGTTCATCCGGCAGCAGGGCATTCCCATGGAACCCTGGTCAATGCACTCCTCTACCACTGTCAGGATCTGGCAGGAATTGGCGGCGATTTGCGCCCCGGGATTGTCCATCGAATCGACAAAGATACCGCCGGGGTCATCGTTGCAACCAAAAATGACCAGAGTCATCAACATCTGGCCGCACAATTCAAAGATCATTCGATTAAGCGTCACTATCTGGCACTGGTTCACGGAGCTCCGGACACTCCGTCCGGAACAATCGACCAACCGATCGGCCGTCACCCCACCCAGCGGAAAAAAATGAGTGGTAAATCCCGCAATGGGAAACGTGCCGTCACCCACTGGCAAATTTTAAAACAGTACAATATCAGTCGACTCACCCTCCTTAAACTGCGACTGGAAACCGGCCGGACCCATCAGATCAGGGTCCATTTTTCGGAGATAAACTGCCCGCTGGTTGGTGATCCTCTCTACGGCAATCGCTCCAGAGTCATCGCAATTAAAGATATGGAATTACGGCAAAAAATCGATCAACTTCCGGGACAGGCACTGCATGCGCAGAGTTTAGGTTTTATTCACCCCAGAAGTGGAAAATATCTGGAATTTTTCAGTGAAATACCGGAGACTCTACAAAGTATCATTACCTATCTGGATCAAAAATATTAACTAGGGAGTTTCCAATGAAGCTAGTTCGACAGAGTAAAATTTCCTACCTGCAGCCAACCCAACGCCCGGATGGCGTGGTCGCCGGATTCAGTACCCGCAACGGCGGTGTCAGCCGCCCCCCCTATAACTCTCTGAATCTGGGGCCGGGGACCGACGATCTGCCGACCAACGTCGAGGGAAACCGTGCCACCTTTGCCCGCGCTTTTAATTTATCGCCACACCAACTATTGACCGTAAAACAGGTCCACGGTGATGACGTCCTCCTGATTGATCAGCCCAACCCCGATCTGAGCCACTTTTTAACCATTGAAGTTGATGCCATTGTCACCAACCAGCCGGGGATTATGATTGGAGTGTTGACTGCGGATTGTTTTCCACTGCTGATCTGGCACAAAAACATTAAAGTCGCCGCAGTGATCCATGCCGGCTGGCGGGGGGCGGCAAACGGACTGATTGCCAAGGTGATCGAAACGATTCAGCGCCATTTTGACTGCCCGGCAGCCGAACTTCAGGCGGCGATCGGCCCGGGAATCGGGGCACACAATTATGAGGTGGATCGGCCGGTTCGAGATGCATTCAGACAGGGGAGCGGTTATTGGAATGAAATTTCCACGGAGACCCAGCTGGGGCATTGGCGACTGGATATCCCCCTCAGCTGCCGACTGCAACTGGAGCAGGCCGGGCTGAAACCACAACATATTGAAGTTGCTGAGGAGTGTACCTGCTGCCACCCGGAACTGTTCTTTTCCTATCGCCGGGACGCAGGGTTGACCGGTCGGCAGCTGGGCTTTATTCAACTCACTTAAGTCCAAACTGAAATTCCGGAAAGAGAAAAGGCCCCATCGTCCACGAAGACGGTGGGGCCTTTTCACCTATTCAGCAACGGTTACTTCCGCCAGAAGGAGGGGAAAAAGAGGACCAGCACGGTAAACAGCTCAAGACGCCCCATCAGCATGCAGACAATCAACACCATCTTCCCCATTGCCGGAACATGGGCAAAGTTATCTACCGGCCCGACAGACCCCAATCCCGGCCCGATATTGGATAAACAGGCGACCACAGCAGCTCCGGAAGAGACTATATCCATACCGGTAGCCGCCAATGCCAGCGAAGCAATGACAAAGATACCGATAAACAGGGCAAAGAAACCGAGAATTGCCTGTAGCACTTCCTTATCAACCGGGTGATTCCCCAACTTGACCAGACGGATTGCCCGGGGATGGATCAGCCGAAACACCTGCACCTGGGCATGTTTGAATAGGAGAAGAACTCTTGCGACCTTGATCCCCCCACCCGTCGAACCGGCACACCCGCCAATAAACATCAGCAGCACCAGAATGTATTGGGGGAGTGTCGGCCACAATTCAAAATCGGCAGTGGCAAATCCGGTGGTCGTCATAATTGAGGAGACCTGAAAAATTGAATAACGGAAATTTTCGCCAATATGGTGATAAACGTCCCCGCTCCAGTTGGAAATCATCACAATGATTGTTGCAACCAGAATGATCCCCAGATAAACCCGCAACTCCTCACTGCGGAAAAACTCTTCGGCCCTCCCCCTTAACACCTGAAAATGGAGGGCGAAGTTGACCCCGGCAAGGATCATAAACAGCGTAATAACACCATCAATATAACTACTGTTATAGGCGG
>Ga0256827_10001251_pt1 | contig 16197 bp, 18 predicted proteins | sample CV84metaG_FD_185977 | JGI IMG/M metagenome (GOLD analysis project Ga0256827, IMG submission 185977) | Hydrothermal vent microbial communities from East Pacific Rise, Pacific Ocean - CV84 | ecosystem: Environmental > Aquatic > Marine > Hydrothermal vents | place: Pacific Ocean: East Pacific Rise... | reverse complement strand
ACTCAGGGCGATGTTCTTGACGATCTTCCTGAGGGACAAGGTCGAAACATCCTGGCAGGATGCGTCCTCGCACGATGATAATAACCAAGATTAGGGGAAAATGTCAAATCAGGTCTAAGCGACCACAGTTCATCAGTCTCCCTCAAGCAGTGGCAAAACCTGTTTGATAACCTTCCGCTCAAACTGCTCTAAACTTCCATCATTTTGGATAGACAAATTCCAATCGTCGTAACCATCCAGGGAATTCTCACTGCTATGGTTGTTAGCGCCGTTAAACCCGGGACGTTCAATCTTGATGAATGTTCCGCCATGTTTCTGGATAACGTTCAGTTCATTGATAAAACGGACATCATCAACCAGAATATGGGTAGAGCTCAGATCGTATTCAGTCAACTTTTTTTCCCACGCCTTAGTCCAGTAATCAGGATCCTGGGCCCGACGGTATTCGGTCCCCCACCATTGCAGGATACGGCGAACCGACAGCGCAGACTGTCCGGGTTGATCCTGAATATCGTGGTGATCGGCGATGAACCCAGACCACTGGGGACACTGCTCCAACGCCCGCCGTTCATCAATATAAAAAACCCGAACCTTATCATTCTGGTCACCATAAACCAGTGGAACATACTTTTCAGCACCGACCTGGCGAATAAAGTTTTCTACCTCTTCACGAAGTATCTGTGCCATGGGAAGAATCACAATATTCAGGGTTGACTGCTTCAATAAGTGTTTCGCCGCGGTGGTTTTACCCGATGCTGCTTTCCCGGCAAATCCGATGATCATACTTTCTCCTCACAAATCAAATAATATCTTTCAAGCGAAATAAAATTTATGCAGGATTCTACTGTAATCAGGAGAAAAAGTGGAATTTAATTTGAGCTAAAATGGCACAATCTGGAAAAACATTGCCTGGTAACAGGATCAATGGTATAGATTCGCTGCGCGAAAGCCATGGGATTTAATCCCGTGGTTTTTTTATTTTCATCCCGACACCTTCAGGAAATTACTAAAATATGATCAGCGCTACAAACATCAGCCTCGCCTATGGCAAACGGACCATTTTCAAAAACGTCAACATCAAATTCACTCCCGGCAACTGTTACGGTTTAATCGGAGCTAACGGTGCTGGAAAATCGACGTTCCTCAAAATCCTTGCGGGAAATTCTGAACCCGACAAAGGGGAAGTTTCCATCGGTAAGGGACTCCGTTTAGCGGTCTTGAATCAGGATCAATTCGCCTTTGACGAGGAAATCGTTCTTAATACTGTGATTATGGGACATAAACGGCTTTATCGGGTGATGGCTGAACGTGACGCAATCTACGCCAAAACTGATTTCAGTGAAGCTGATGGAGTTCGTTCCGGGGAATTGGAAACTGAGTTTGCCGACATGAACGGTTATGATGCTGAATCAGAAGCGGCAGTGATGTTGAACGGCCTGGGAATCCCCGAGGCGTTGCGGCAAAAAAAGATGAAAGAGCTGGAAGGGGGAGAGAAGGTTCGGGTATTGCTGGCGCAGGCACTGTTTGGCAACCCTGATGTGCTGCTTCTCGACGAACCAACCAACCATCTTGACCTTAAATCAATTCAGTGGCTCGAAGAATTTCTGGGGAGATTTCAGAATACCGTGATTGTGGTTTCCCATGACCGCCATTTTCTCAATCAGGCCTGTACCCATATTGCCGATATTGACTTCGGCACTATCCGCACCTATGTGGGCAACTACGATTTCTGGTATGAAGCCAGCCAGCTGGTTCTGAAGCAGAAGCAGGATGCCAACCGGAAAGCCAGCGACAAAGCCAACGAACTGAAAGATTTTATCGCCAGGTTCAGTTCCAACGCTTCCAAGGCAAAGCAGGCAACGTCACGGAAAAAACTCCTCGACAAACTCAATGTTGAAGAGTTACCGGTGTCGTCACGCCGTTACCCCTTTGTGCTGTTCAAACCCGAACGATCCTGCGGAGATATTATCCTTGAGGTCAAAGGTCTAAGCAAAACCATCGATGGAATCAAAGTACTCAATAACCTTGATCTGGTCGTCAACAAAGGGGATAAAATTGCCTTTGTCGGTGGTAACAGTATTGCCAAAACCACCCTGTTGCAGATTCTTTCCGGAGAGATTAAGCCGGATAGCGGGAGTTTTCGCTGGGGGGTCACCATCACCCACTCCTATTTCCCCAAAGAGAACAGCACTTACTTCAGCAAAGATCTCAGCCTGATTGACTGGCTGTGTCAGTATCCCCCTCACGAAGGGGAAAGTTTTGCCCGGGGCTTTCTTGGCCGGATGCTCTTCTCTGGCGACGAAGCAACCAAAATGACCAGCGTTCTCAGCGGTGGCGAAAAGGTGCGCTGCATGTTGTCTCGGATGATGTTGACCAATGCCAATGTGTTGCTTCTTGATGAACCGACCAACCACCTTGATCTGGAATCGATTACTGCCCTCAACAACAGCCTGATCAACTTTTCCGAAGTGATCCTGTTCACCTCCCATGACCACAAATTTGTCTCAACCCTGGCCAATCGGATTGTCGAATTAACTCCCACGGGCAGTATCGATCGGGTGATGGGTTTTGATGAATATATGGAAAATGAGTCGATCAACAAACTGCGGCAAGAGCTGTATCAATCAGCGACAGATCTGAATCTGTAAAAGGGATTAACATGGCTCTCCCCTGGCAAGTACTGGATCAATTCGAGACAGAGACCGAAGGAGTTCTGGAACTGCGGCAACGCGGCAAAGGAGATTTTCTGATCACTCTGGGCTCTCAAGTATTGATGAACAGTAAAGCTCAGCGTTCTGAAATGGCATTGGGAGTCCTTGGTTGCAAAGGATTGAAGAAGCACCCCCAGCCGCAGGTTCTGGTTGGTGGATTGGGGATGGCAATCACCCTGCGAGCAGTTCTTGATCAACTACCGGAAACTGCCGAGGTGATCGTTGCTGAGCTGAATCCGGTCATCCACCAGTGGTGCCTTGGCCCCCTTGCTGAATTAACCGGAGGGGCAACTGCCGATCCCCGGGTGCAGGTTGAGATCGGTGATGTCGCAAAGTTGATTAAAACTGCGACCAAAAATCAATTTGATGCCATCATCCTTGATCTTTATCGTGGTCCCGGCCCACAAACTGACCCACTCAAAGATCCCATCTATGGCAGCCGGGCTATTGCTCACACCTTTGCAGCCCTGAAACCGGGCGGAACTTTTGCCGTTTGGGGAGAAAATCCTGATCGTCGCTTTGAAAGTCGACTTGCCTCCAGTGGATTCATGATCCGCTGTGAAAGACCCGGCAAAGGGGGCTATCGTCACGCTGTCTGGGTTGCCAAAAAGAGTGCTGGTTCCAGCACGAAAGGGTAAATTCATGGAAAATTTTAATTTGGATGGCCACGAGTTTGTTGAATTGAACAATCTTTTGAAACTGACCGGAATGTGCTCCAGCGGTGGCAGTGCAAAAATGGTGATTGCCGATGGACAGGTGATGGTCAACGGCCAGATTGAGCTGCGGAAGCGGTGTAAGATTCGTTCCGGGCAGGTAGTTGAATTTGCCGGTCAACAGGTGGCGGTTATTTAGCGAGAGACCCTGACCAATCAGGAACGACAACAGACCAAATCCGGAGTCTTAACAGATAGAAACAATCTCATACTCTCGACCCGTTGTGCCACTGGTGAGTGTCACCACATCACCACACTCCCTGCCAATCAATTCTCGCCCCAGTGGAGAAGCTGGGGTAATCAGCATAATTTCAACATCATCAACATTTAAAAGGAGCCCCCCGGCAGTGGGAACCAGAAAAATTTGGCGCCGGGTTCCCCGGTCATCAACCAGCTCCACCACTGCGGTTAAACGGATAGTTGAATCAGCAGAAAAGTTTGCCAGATTCAACTGACGAAATTGCTGCTGAGCCTGAAGGATCTCCTGAGCACGATTTGCCTGCCCCTGAGCCAGGTAGGAAGCCTCCAGACCGAGGGTTGCATACTTGTTGTCGGGGACATTCTCTTCATGAGTTGCCGCAGCATGAGCCCTTTTTGCCCCCTGCAACTGTAATTTGTAATCAGCTTCCAGGCGGTGAAGAGCCTGGATACGCAGTCGCTCCTTGTCGATGGTTTTCTCAGTCAAGGTCAACACCATTCAACGAATATTCAAGTGCATATGCTGCGTGCAACGCAGCAGTATTGAACAACGGCAGATCAGTATCTTTCTGCCGGACCAGCAACGGAATTTCGGTACAACCGAGGATCACCCCCTCTGCCCCCTGCTGGCGGAGTTTATCAATAATGATCAGGTAATTCTGCCGCGATTCAGCAGTAAATTTCCCCAGGCAGAGTTCAGCAAAAATAATCTGATGGATATAGTCACGATCGGTCTGCTCCGGGATAACCACATCCAGACCGTATTTATCCAGCAATCGCTGCCGGTAAAAATCCTCCTCCATGGTGTAGCGAGTCCCCAGCAAGCCAACTTTCTGCAACCCCTGGGCCTTGATAGCATGTCCGGCAGCATCAGCAATATGGAGAAACGGGACTCCTATCTTCGCTTCAATCTGCGGGGCCACCTTATGCATCAGATTGGTACAGAGCAGGATCATCTCAGCTCCAGCCTGTTCCAACCCTGCTGCCGCAGCGGCAAGCTGTTCCCCCGCCTGCTGCCATTCACCATTCACCTGAAATTGTTCGATCTCAGCAAAATCGACACTGTTCATTAATATCTTCGCCGAATGCAAACCACCAAGCTGCTCCCGCACCCCCTCATTGAGCAGCTGATAATAGAGAAGTGTCGATTCCCAACTCATCCCCCCTAACAATCCGATTGTTTTCATTTAAGCTCCTATAATGAAGGCGATTCCCGGAAAAATATTAAAACAATTGACCATAGTTAATATTAAAGTCTAACCTCTTTACTTCTACCACTAACAAGGAGTTATGCAAAATGATTATGACCAACGTCAATACGGTTCCCGGGAAAAAAATTGTTGAACACTTCGGAATCGTCCAGGGGAGTACCGTTCGGGCCAAGCATGTCGGCCGTGATTTCATGGCCAGCCTGAAGAATCTGGTCGGGGGGGAACTAAAAGGGTACACAGAGCTACTGCAGGATTCCCGCAAAGAGGCGATGCAGAGGATGGAGGAGCAGGCCCGGCAGATGGGAGCAAATGCTGTCGTCAATATCCGTTTCGCCACCTCATCGGTGGCACAGGGAGCAGCGGAGCTGTTCGCCTACGGTACCGCAGTTCGGGTTGAATAAAGGGCTGAATCGATATGTTTCTACAAAACTTCAATTTGATCATTTTTATTGTCTTGATCATTCTTGGCTATTCTGCAGGTAGTCTGGCGGAAAAACGTCATTATCGCTCAATTATCAAACGGGAACGGCAGCTGCTGAAGATGGCGGTGGTCACTGCCGAGGGGAGCTTCCCTCCGGGTCACGTCAAAAGTTCGACACTGGTCTCTGGCAGTGCCGTTATCTCTATCGACTATTTCAAACGGCTCCTCGCTATCCTCCGCAATATTTTTGGCGGACGGGTCAAATCGTATGAATCTCTGATCGACCGGGCTCGGCGTGAAGCTATTTTACGGATGAAAGAGAGTGCCAGAAAACAAGGGGCCGATATGGTGATTAATATGCGCCTGGAAACATCAACTATCGGGAGAAATGCCAATCGGAGAAATAGTGTTGGTAGCGTTGAAGCAATCGCCTATGGCACAGCGATCATCCGAAACAATTAAGTTGTACAACCACTTAAAGTCTATCTGCTGTTGAGACCTTTAAATTATGAAATTCACCCCGAAACAGCTCGATGGAAACGTCAACGTCTCGTCAACACACCCCCTGATTGAGTTACTCTGGCTGCTGGGGGGATTAGCCCTTCTGGTCGGATTATTCTTTTTTATCTTTGGCGCTACCACTGACTGGGCCGTGGCAAGAACTCCAATTAAGGTTGAAACCTGGATTGGAGAACTTGCCCTTGATGAATTTCCGAGCAAGGAGAATCCTCCCCTGGAAAAACGGTTGCAGGCATTACTTGACAAGTTGCCGGCAGATTCAGTATTGCATCAATATAAATTTCGGGTTTTTCTGGTCGATAGCGATGAGGTTAATGCCATTGCCCTTCCGGGAGGGAATATTGTCGTCTATTCCGGACTGTTGAAAATACTCACATCAGAAAATGAACTGGCGATGGTGCTGGCTCACGAATTGGGACACTTTGCCCACCGAGATCACTTGCGCAGTCTCGGTCGTGGCCTCGGCCTTGCCGTTGTGACCACCCTGTTGTTTGGAGAAGGAAGTTCAGCCAGCAGTCTGGTCTCGAAGACACTTTTAACTTTTCAAGCTCAATATTCTCAGACCCAGGAAGCGGCAGCAGATCGGTTTGGCCTGGATCTTCTGGTTAAACGTTATGGGCATGCAGGCGGGGCAACTGATCTATTTGCCAGTCTGGCCAAGAATCCCGGAGAAAAGTTCCCCTACCTGCTCGCCTCACATCCCCATCCCGAGGAGCGTATCAGCGCATTGATCCAGCAGATTAAAGATAAAAACTATCTGGTCAAAAACACCCTGCCGTGGAAACATAATATCATCCCCCGCTAGCAACAGTCAGTTAACCTCATGGCGCCGGTGGTTGGTCTACTCCCCTACGGCTTGTGCGGGGCGGGGCAAGTCATCCCCTTGAAGCTGGTACATTTGGTTGTTACATAATCGATGAGATAGGTTTGCGCGTTCGGTGACAAACCAAACAATCCAATGTCTCGGCTCAACTCTTCCGGTTGGCCATAACACCCCAGATAACCATTCACCCTTGCCACAGCAGTCGAAGCAACAAATTGATCGTTTTCCGGGTAGATCTGTTGAAATTCTCGGCTTAATTTATCCAAACGGCGTAGATAATATTTCTGGTGATAATCTTCGGCAGAATAAAAATCTCCAGCTTTTTCAATTGTAGTATAAATGGGTCGGGTCTTGATCCTGAAGACCTCCTTACGGGACTGCTCAGCCTGAATCCGTTGTTCCTCAGAGCGGTAAAAAATGGCATTACGGTACTGACGACTGAAGATTTCATAAGTGGGATGATGACTCGACCAGAAAATCTGCAGAAGTTGCCAGTAGGAGACCTTCCGGGGATCAAACTCAACCAAAACTGTTTCGGTATAATCTTGAATATTGACATAGCTCGGATCCGACCGTATTCCACCGGCATAGCCAACTAAAGTTCGATAAACTCCCTTAACACTCCCGAACCGGGAGTCAACACCCCAGAATCAGCCAAGGGCAAACAGAGCGGTCTCGGTTTTTACAGGGATCTTAAGATCAATCTCCGGGCGGGAGCGAGAAGATCCTGAGGCATCGATCAAAGTTTCGCCACCAATCCAGCCAACAGACAACCAGAAACCAGCCCCGACCAGAACAAAGAGGAGGAGAAATTGCCACCATCGGTTTCGAACCGTTATATTTTTCTGTTTCATAACAATATCTTCGCACCTCCCCTAGCACAGAAGCAAGACCGGCAGTCAAAATAATCGATTTAGGCACCATTTAAGTCATTTCCAGTTGGCATAACCTATACACAGAGATAACCGGCAACCTACTAATTTTAATGAAAACCCCATATCTGACTTGACTCGTCATATTTTAAGGGTATACTTGTTAATGAGAAACCATCCTTTTCACAATCAACACCAACTTAGGAGAAAAATTACATGAAAAAACTGCAGAGATTATTGTTCTTTTCTATTTTAGCTGTTCTGATTGTCAGTTGTTCGCCGGTTGCACAGTCACCCCTGAAACCACTTGATCCGGGTGCATCTAAAACAGTGGGCAAGCAGTATGCTCCGAAAGTCGATAACTTTGTAGTCCTGCTGGATGCCTCTTTGAGTATGAATGAAAATGGTAAAAATGACTTTGTTGTCGCTAGAGAGATTGTCAATCGGATCAACCAGGGGATTCCAACAGATCTAAATTATAATGCTGGATTGCGCAGTGTTGGGCACCATAGTTATCAATCAGAAGAAAGCACTACCCTCCTCTACGGAATGACCACCTACAACCAAACTGATTTCCATGAGGGTCTGAATAAAATAAAATACGTTGGTGGTACAACCCCCATGTCAGATGCCATTCAGGCTATTGGTAATGATTTAAATGGTGCCACAGGAAAGTCTGCTGTCATTATCGTCAGTGATGGCCTCCATATTGATGATGCCCCGGCCGCTGCAGAAAAACTGAAGGAACAGATGGGTGAAAATCTCTGTATCTACACAGTTACTGTTGGAAATGAGAACAATGGTGCCGGACAAGATATGATGAAACAGCTTGCCACTATCGGTGGGTGTGGATTTGCCACAACTGATACCGAACTCAGTGATGACAGTAAGATGGGAAGCTTTATTGAGAGCGTCTTTATCACCGATGCCCCTCCAGCTGACACTGATGGTGATGGTGCGATAGATGACCTTGATAAATGCCCGAATACCCCAACAGGAGTAGCAGTCGATAACAACGGTTGCCCCCTCGATGATGATGGTGATGGCGTTATCAACATCAATGACCACTGCCCCGGCACTCCACCCGGCGTCTCCGTTGACGCTTATGGCTGCCAGAGCAAATTAACTCTACAAATTCATTTTGGTCTCGACAGTACTGATATTGGAGCTGACTTCAATAGCGAGATTGACAAAATAGTCCAGTGCAGTAGTGACTTCCCCGGCAACACAATCACCGTAAATGGATATACCGACAGTACTGGTTCTGCAGCCTACAATAAAAAACTCTCTCAGCAACGTGCTGATGCAATAAGAAATCTCTTGATTGAAAAGTACAATATCGATGAGTCACGAATTGTCGCAAAAGGGTTTGGCGAAAATGATCCAATTGCTGACAATAAAACAACCGGCGGGAGAGATTTGAATCGTCGCGTTGAAGTGGATTGTGGTGCAACCGAATAAACCCCACAATTGATATCTGGAATAAACAAAACGGGAGCTATTAGCTCCCGTTTTGCATGCAAAGCTCCTCTACGATCAGGGGCTATTGGACGGAAAGGCGATAAACCTTGCCTTGAAAAATAAAATGTCTTACTCGTGAGATCCCGTAGCAGCAAAACATGCGGCACCAATAATTCCTGCCTGATTAAAAAAATGTGCCGGCACCAGTTCCGCCTGCATCTCAAGGAGGGGGAGAAACTTTTGGTGCTGGGAACTGATCCCACCGCCAACGACAATCAACTCTGGAGAAAAAAGTCGCTCAGCATGACGCAGAAATCGGTTCAGTCGATGAGACCAGCTTTGCCAACTTAATTTTTCACTTATCCTCACTGCTGCAGAAGCATAGGATTCGGCAGGAGCCCCATCCAGTGGCAGAGAACCGAGTTCCAAATTAGGAAAGAGTTTCCCCCGATAAAACAGTGCAGAGCCAATACCAGTTCCCAGAGTTAGCGTTAAAACTGTCCCCATCCGCCCCTGTCCTGCACCAAACATCATCTCTGCTAAACCAGCAGCATCAGCATCATTAATGACAAAGCAGCGACAGTTGGTTGCTCTATGGAGAGCATCCCTGATATCAATACCGAGCCAGCTGGAATCAATATTGGCCGCCGTTTTAACCAGCCCCCCCTGCATAACCGCCGGGAAACCGCAACCGACGGGCCCCTTCCAATCGAACGATCTGACCAGAGTAGCAATCGTCTCAACAACTGCATCCGGGGTTGCCGGCCGTGGAGTTTCTACGTGCAAGTGTTTAGAGATCAGCCGGCCAGTATCAACAGCAATCACTGCAGCTTTAATACTACTGCCACCCACATCTACACCAAGAACATCCATATTAATTCGACCCCCGGAAAAGACATATATCTTTTATCATTTTTGACAGCTGTGTTATCTTTAGTCTCCAACTTTATAGAGTGAGAAGCATAACAGAATGAAACTAAACGATGAACAAAATAAGAATTTTTTCAGTGGGGTTATCCTTGCCTACCTAGTGCTCCTTCTCCATATTCTCCTCATTATCGGGCTGGGGATCACTGTCGTTGTTATCAAAGGGATCTATGACTTCCGCTGGCTGATTCTGTTTGCCGGTATCGCCCTGATCGGCGGATCAGGCTACTATTTTTATCGCTACTTCCAACAACACAAGCAAAGATTCCACGATCTCATGTCAGACCCGGCATTCAATGACCGGACAGTAGAAATCAGTTTAATGGGGGGGATAGCAACAATGCGATTAGGGCACAAGGACGATGGTGTCAGACTGATTCAAGAAGCCAATGAAACTGAAGTGAAGCAACTGGAATCACCACAATCTTCCCAGATGACAAGGCTGTCAGAATTAACCAAGATGCTTGATGATGAATTGATTACCCGTGAAGAATTCCTCAAGCTCAAAAAAGATATTATTTGAATATTTTACACAAAACAGTGATCAACTAAAAAAGCTTCCGTTTATTGCGGAAGCTTTTTTGTCAGTAAAAACTTACCAGTTTTCACCAAGCAGTTCAAAATGGGCTTGTGGATGGAGACAGGCTGGACAGATTTCAGGAGCTTCTTCGCCCATATGCAGATAACCGCAGTTACGGCAACGCCAGATCACTTCATCTTCACGCTTGAAAACCTTACCGGCTTCAATATTTACCAACAGGTTCCGATAACGCTTTTCGTGCTGTTTTTCAGCGACACAAATAGCATTCCATGCTGCAGCAATATCAGGAAAACCCTCTTTCAGCGCAACTTCGGCAAAAGCGGGATAGAGTTCGGTATGCTCCTCATTTTCACCATTTGCTGCAGCCAACAGGTTCTCTGTAGTTGTTCCAATTTTTCCAGCTGGATACATTGCAGTAATTTCGAGATCGCCACCTTCAAGAAACTTGAAAAAACGCTTTGCGTGTTCCTTCTCCTGATTCGCCGTTTCTTCAAAAATATCAGCAATTTGAACATAGCCTTCCTTTTTGGCAATGCTGGCAAAGTAAGTATAACGGGTTCGCGCCTGAGATTCTCCTGCAAATGATTTTAATAAGTTTTTTTCTGTTTCTGTTCCTTTAATACTTGATGACATCATTTCTCTCCTCAACTTGGTAGTTAGTAGCTGTTGCTAAATTAGCAACAGTTTTCGGTAATTATTTGAACTAATTTATAAAAAATGGCGACTGACGGCTAAAATCCCACAAATTCAATCCACAACTACTCTCGACAATTCGACCGAGAAAATCTACACGACTCAACTTCTCTCAAATGAAATAACATCTTGATGCTTTTAATTATTTAATAAGAATTTTTCTTACTGCCATCAAAAAAAGAGTTTAATTACCCCTTGAGGCACTTATAGCACATTCCATAGACGACAAGATTTCTACGCTCAATTTTCCCCCAGGCATGAACCTCCTCCGGGAGACTGGCATCGTCTATAAATTGCCAGCTGAAATCAATAATTTCCTGACACTTACGACAGATCAAATGGTGATGTTGAACCTGTGAAACCTCAAAATGGGCCTGGCTTTCCGCTGTTTCAACTTTATTTATCAACCCCGTATGAGCAAAGGTTCCAAGGGTTCGATACACAGTATCCAATGACAATGTTGGCATCTCCCGCAACAGCCTTTGATGCAGAACCTCAGCAGTGGGGTGATCTGTCGCCTGAGCCAACTCCTTGAAAATTTCTAAACGCTGTGGAGTTATCCGCAAATCTATTTTACGGCACACCTCGATAAACTGATCAAGCCCATTTTTTAAAATTAAATCCATACCTAGAACCTATCAATAATTTTTCTTATATAATAAAGTATATCGATTATGGGTGCAGGTCAAGTTATCATTTAAAATATTCCCCCAATAATGATATCTCGTGATGAGGATTGACTCATTGACTAAATTAAGGTAAAAATTCAGTCCTGTTTGCCGCCCTAGCTCAGTTGGTAGAGCAGTTCACTCGTAATGATCAGGTCAACGGTTCAACTCCGTTGGGTGGCTCCATTTAAAAATGGGCACTTAGCTTATTGTAAGCAGGTGCCCATTTTCTATTATCTACCTTCTGGCTCCCATTTGGCCACCAGACACATAAAGTCCCTTGCCTCCCTATAACACTGTAACTTTTTACCAATAGCTAGACGAAATACTGAGAATAAGCATAATTCCATCCATCGTGCTTGTTTTGTTTCGTCGCATTCAATAGAATAACTCATTGTTTTCCATGGGGTGGGATATGTCGACTGATTTACCAGAACTAAAAACTAAGAAGATGCCACGAAGAAAGCGTGAGTGGGTACTGGTATTTTTAGCTTTATTCCTGTTAATTTTAATCCCTCAATGGGAAAATCGACTGGCTGAATTAACAACGCAACTACCAATTAATAACAGTATTATCACTCTTGCTGTTGTTAACTTAAATATCCTTCTGGTTCTACTCTTCCTATTTCTTATTTTCCGTAATATTTTCAAAATTTTCCTTGAACGGCGCAGGGGTGTTCCAGGAGCTAAGTTACGCAGCAAACTTATCGGGGCATTTATTGCGTTATCACTTGTCCCGACGATGTTGCTGTTCTTTGTCTCAGCCGGATTTATCAGCAGCAGCATCGACAGTTGGTTCAATACCCAGGTGGAGAAAGCCCTGGATGAGTCTCTGGATGTAGCCCAAACCTACTACCGGAATTCAGAGGCAAATGCCCTCTATTACGCGGATCAATTGAGCAATCGGATCAAAGAAAACAAACTGCTCAATGAAGAAAACCTGCCCCAATTAAAACAACTGATCAAGGAAAAACAGGAAGAATATAATCTTGGCATTGTTGAGGTCTTTTCAGCGACAAAAGAAGAATTAGTCCGGGTGGCTAACGCCAAACTACCAATTATAAAAATTACGGCGGCCAGTTCAGATGCGGTGCAGGAGGGGCTGCAGGGGATCCGCTTTTCCCAGATAACCCCGGTTGGGCAGGCTGATCTGATTCGCGGGATTGTCCCGGTTCAATCAAACTGGAACCCTAAAGATATTGTCGGGGTCGTTGTCGTTAACTACTTTGTCCCCTATTCGCTGATCAATAAAATGAAAGAAATCTCCTCCTCTGTTGATCAATACAAACTGACCAAATCATTACGGGGACAGATACAGCAAAGCTACGTTATCGTTCTGCTACTTATCGCCTTGATTATTATTTTTCTGGCGACCTGGTTCGGTTTTCACCTTGCCAACGGAATCACCGTTCCCATTCAGGAACTCGCAGCAGCAACAACCAAGGTCGCTTCCGGTGATCTGGATATACAGCTAAAAACTCGAAGTACCGATGAAATTGGAACACTGGTCAATGCTTTTAACAAGATGACCACAGACCTAAGACAGGGGCGGATTGAGGTCACAGCGGCCAACCAGGAGCTGCTCAATTCAAACCTGGAGCTTGATCGGCGCAGCAATTATATGGAGATCGTCCTTGCAAACGTAACTGCTGGAGTCATCTCTATCGATCGCTCTGGACGGATGACAACAATCAACAAGTCAGCTGAAAACCTGCTGAATTTCAAAGCGGAAATGATGTTGGGAAAAGACTTTCGCGATATTATCCCAGCGACTTATATGCCTAAAATAATGGATCTCCTTAAAGAACTATTCTATTCGGAGCAGGGGACAATTAGGCAGCAATTGACCATCCCGATCGGTAACGATAAATATACCCTGATGATCAACCTGACCACCTTACGTGATAAGCAGAACAACTTTCTTGGAACAGTTATTGTTTTTGATGATCTGACTCAACTCTACAAAGCCCAACGAATGGCTGCATGGCGAGAAGTAGCCAGGAGGATCGCCCACGAAATAAAAAATCCCTTGACCCCGATTCAGCTCTCCGCCCAACGACTTCGCCGTCGCTACCTGAAAAAGTTTCCTGATGACGATCGAGTTTTTGATGACTGTACAAGAATGATTAGCGATCAAGTTGATGAGTTAAAAAATCTGGTCAACGAGTTTTCAAATTTCGCCCGGATGCCAGCGACAAAACCGAGTCTAAACAACCTGAATGAAGTCATCAATGAGAGTCTGACTCTTTACCAGGAAGCCCATAAACAAATCACCTTTCAACGGGTTCTGGACCAACACTTGCCCAATACCCTTTTTGATCGGGAACAGATCAAGCGAGTTATTATCAATCTCCTCGAAAATGCCGTTGCAGCAATTGCTGTAGAGGGAACGATAAAACTGGAAACGGCTTACAATCACGAACTCAAGATCATTACAATCACCGTTGCTGACTCCGGTTGTGGAATCCCGGCGGAAGATAAAACCAGGCTGTTTGAACCCTACTTCTCAACTAAAAAAACTGGAACAGGATTAGGTTTAGCTATCGTATCAACGATCATAGCCGACCATAACGGTTATATCCGCGTCAGGGATAATAAACCAAAAGGTTCACTGTTCATCATAGAACTTCCCGCTACAAATCATAGATAAGGATATTTCCAATGAAAAGCATACTCGTTGTTGATGATGAAGTCAGTATTCGACAAAGTCTCGAAGGGATCCTCGAAGATGAGGGATTTCAAACATTTTTTGCTGCAACAGGGGAAGAGTGCTTAGCCCTATTGCAGTCAGAAGATCCCGATCTGATCCTCCTTGATATCTGGATGCCAGGGATCGACGGGCTTGAAACACTCAAGAAAATCAAACAATCCCAACCACAACAATTAGTCGTGATGATGAGCGGTCACGGCACCATTGAAACAGCTGTCAAAGCGACCCAGCTTGGAGCTTTTGATTTTATTGAGAAACCACTCTCACTCGAGAAAGTGTTACTCTCAATTCAAAATGCCCTGAAAATCGGGCAACTCGTTGCTGAAAATAAAGCGCTGAAAGAAAAGATCGGTCACGATTATCAGATGATTGGCAACAGTGAAGCCATCGAACAACTGAAACAACAGATCCGGATGGCAGCACCAAGTTCCGGCTGGGTTTTGATTAATGGTGAAAATGGAACCGGAAAAGAGTTAGTTGCACGGGCAATTCATCAACAATCAACCCGGGCGAAAAAACCCTTTGTCGAAATAAACTGTGCGGCAATTCCCGAAGAACTGATTGAATCAGAGTTATTTGGGCATGAGAAAGGGGCTTTTACCGGGGCAACATCGGCACGCCGGGGGAAGTTTGACCAAGCCAATGGTGGAACTCTATTTCTCGATGAAATCGGTGATATGAGCTTAAAAACTCAGGCAAAAATTTTACGTATATTACAGGAGCATAAATTCGACCGGGTTGGAGGAAATCGTACCATAGAGGTTGATGTCCGTGTCATTGCTGCCACAAATAAAGATCTACAGGAAGAGATTCGTTCGGGTGATTTCAGAGAAGACCTGTTTTTTCGGCTAAACGTCCTCCCATTCCATGTTCCACCACTCCGAGAAAGAAAAGATGATATCCCACGGCTCTGTAAACACTTCCTGCATTACTTCTGTGGCAAAGAGAGTCGAGAAATAAAAACAATAGCAGAACCCGCTTTAAAGTCACTAGTAGAATACAACTGGCCAGGGAATGTTAGAGAATTAAAAAATCTCATTGAACGGCTGGTTATCATGACTCCGGGAAAAGAGATAAATATTACCGACCTTCCCCTAGCTATCAGTCAAAAGAGCCCGAAAAACAATTCCCAAGGCCTCGTTACATCAAACTTGCCAAGTTCATACCGTGAAGCAAAAGAGATATTTGAAAAACAATTTTTAATCGAAAAACTGCTGAAGAATGACTGGAATATTTCTAAAACAGCTGAGGAAATTGGTTTAGAACGCTCAAATCTCCATCGGAAAATCAAAAGCTACCAGATAGAACCCGAATAGAAATACGACAAAACCAATAATCTCAGCGAACAAACAACAAAACCCCCTCATCTTTAAATAAAGATGAGGGGGTTTCAAATAATTTCGGCAGCGACCTACTTTCCCACACAGTCTCCCATGCAGTATCATCGGCGCAGTAGGACTTAACTTCTGTGTTCGGGATGAGAACAGGTGTGACCCCTACGCTATAGCCACCGAAAACTGTAAAACTCAGTTTTCAATTGCATTAACTTATTTAGATCTAGATCCTTGCGATAATGTTTAAGGGGGTCGGGGGAGAACGAATTCTCCCCCTTCCCTATCAAAAAACTATTTATGGTCAAGCCTCACGGTCAATTAGTACCGGTAAGCTGAACGCATTACTGCGCTTACACACCCGGCCTATCAACGTTGTAGTCTCCAACGGACCTTCA
>Ga0256827_10001250_pt1 | contig 16204 bp, 16 predicted proteins | sample CV84metaG_FD_185977 | JGI IMG/M metagenome (GOLD analysis project Ga0256827, IMG submission 185977) | Hydrothermal vent microbial communities from East Pacific Rise, Pacific Ocean - CV84 | ecosystem: Environmental > Aquatic > Marine > Hydrothermal vents | place: Pacific Ocean: East Pacific Rise... | reverse complement strand
CAGAAGCTAAGCCCCTCATCGCTGATAATACTGCAGGTTTCACTTGTGGAAATGTAGGTCGCTGCCTAGTTGATCAGTTATTACTCTTTATTCAATTAATCATTCTTTTTTACTTTTTTATTGTTTTACTTTTACTTTATTAATGAGATTTTGCTACTTAATTAATAGATTTGTTTTTTATCTTTATTTGCTTTATTTACTGCTTTGTAGAGGCTTTTCTTTATACATTGTACACTTTATGCCACTACTATTAAAAACGACCATAGAAGGCAGTTGTGCTGATTTAAATCCATATGCTTTACATCCATGTGGTTTACCACTCTCCCATGTAACATAGTAATATCTACATCTTTTGCAGTTGACTCTTTGCATATATGGCTTTTATTTATTATTTATTTGAATAGTAATTGTACTAAGTTAAGTTTATATATTATTACAGTGAAAATATATATATGATAATATTGTGATAAAATTGTTACATTTATTCACACACTTGTAAATTTATAATTATTAAACATCTTTGTAAAATTCTAATATAATTGATAATATAAATTATCTAAAGTGATATATGTATCATTTTAGATATATATTTATTACTTATATTATAATAAACATAAATCGAAGCTATTTTATTGAGTTTTTGGAGTTATGATATAAGCAAAAATTATTTTATTAGTTTTATTTTTAAGTTTTGATTTAAACTAATTCACATACAATGCTCTCATCTGAAATAGGAAATCTATTTTATATTTTAATTACTCTTAAGGAGAGAAAGATGAAAAAAACAATTAAGTTAGCAGTTGTAGCTGCATTGGCATTAGGTACAACTTCAGCATTTGCAACAAATGGTTCTGCACTAATAGGTGCAGGAGCAAAATCTCGTGGTATGGGTGGAACAGGTATAGGTGTAAGTCATGGAGCAGAGTCAGCTCTATCTAATCCAGCATTAATTACATCTATTGATAAAGATCATGAGATATCATTTGGTGGTACTTTCTTTATGCCAGATGTTAGTGCAAATATGGGTGCAGGTTACTCTAGTAGTGCAGCAGATTTAAGTGTTATTCCTGAAGTTTCTATAGCGGGTAAGATAACTGATAATTTCTATATGGGTGTAGGTATGTGGGGTACTGCTGGTATGGGTGTTGACTATAGAGATGAGACAGGATATACATCCAATATGAATATGGTAACAAACTTACAATTAATGCAGTTTGGTGTTGATTTTGCATATAAAGTTTCTGGTTTTTCTGTAGCTATCACACCAGTTTTACAATATGGAGCATTAGATATAAATTATAATCCAGGTTCAGGTGAAGTAGGAGAGGGTATATCTCAAGACTTGGCATTTGGATACAATCTTGGTATTGCATATGAGATATCAAACTTCACTTTAGGTGCGGTGTATAAATCTCAAATAGATATGGATTATAGTGGACAGTTGTCTTCTGCTACACAACCATTTGTAGATATGGGTATATTCCCAGGTGCTATGAGTGATTCTCTTTCTACTCCAGCTGAACTAGGTTTTGGTGTGAGTTATCAATCTGGTGCACATACAGTAGCTGCTGATTATAAGATGATACAGTGGTCAGATGCAGATGGTTACAAAAGTTTTAATTGGGATGATCAAGATGTTATAGCTTTAGGTTATGAGTATAATGCAAATGTATGGGCATTAAGATTAGGTTACAATTATGCTAGTAATCCTATAAGTGATGCAGGGGCTATGACATTAGCTCAAGGTGGTAATAATGTTGCTATGTATAGTGGAAATGCAATGAATACATTTAACCTACTAGGGTTTCCTGCTATTGTTGAATCTCACTATACTATAGGTGGTAGTTACCTTATAAGTGAAACTGTATCTATGGACCTTGCATATGTGTATGCCCCAGAGACAACATTAAGCTTAGCTACTATGCCAGATATGCAAAATGGTAGAGATATGTCAACAACAGTTAAACACTCTCAATCAAGTTTAAGTTTTCAACTTAACTATGCATTCTAAAAAGAGAACTATTCTCCTCTCTTTTTATGCACCGTCTTAAAGACGGTGTTTTATATCATTTTAGCTTCGCGAGTTCCCTCTTTGATCTCACCTATAAGATAAGACCCTTCAGCTTTGGACAGTACTGTATCTACATCTTTATCTTCTACAACTAAAATCATACCTACACCCATATTAAATGCTCTAAACATCTCTGAACGTTCAACATGTTGACCAATAAGTTCAAATATAGGAAGAACTTTTACTGCATCCTCTTCTACTTCAGCCATTAAGTTCTCTGGTAAAACACGAGGTAAGTTTTCTACTATCCCTCCACCTGTGATATGTGCCATCGCTACTATCTCATTTTTTAGTGCTTTAAAAGTTTTTACATAGATATTTGTTGGTGTTAAAAGAGTTTCAATGAGTGGTTTTCCTTCAAAATCATCATCAAATTTCATATCCATTTTTTCAAAGAGTACTTTACGTGCTAGCGAAAAGCCATTTGAGTGTAGACCAGAAGATGGTAGTGCTATAAGTTTATGTCCAGCTTTTACAAGTGAAACTCTATCCATCTCACTCTTCTCAGCTACACCTACAGCAAAACCAGCTAGGTCATAGTCATCTTCGCTGTACATTCCTGGCATCTCTGCAGTTTCACCACCTATAAGTGCACATTCACTTTGACGACAACCCTCAGCGATACCTGCAACTACATTTGTTGCAACATTAACTTCAAGTTTTCCTGTCGCATAATAATCTAAGAAAAATGATGGTGTACCAAAGTTACAAATAAGATCATTTACACACATAGCAACAAGATCTATACCCACAGTATTGTGTATACCACTATCTATAGCAAGTTTTAGTTTTGTGCCAACACCATCAGTAGCAGCAAGCATAACAGGTTCTTTAAAACCACTAGGAAGTTCAAATGCACCTGCAAAAGATCCTATGCCACCAAGAACACCTGGAATCTTTGTACTTTTTACAAGGGGTTTGATATTTTCAACAAAACTGTTGCCAGCATCTATATCAACACCAGCATCTTTATAGCTAATTTGACTCATCATTAGACTCCGAATTTTGAGGTAAATCACATTTTTTTGTAATTATACAAAGTGGACAAAAATTTGCTATACCTGCTATAAGAGGAACTACACCTAAGTAGAACCATGCATTACCAGTAATGATAGCAGTTGTGATAAGAGCTAAACCTATAACTATACGAACAGGTCTACAAATTTTTCTTATTTTATTGAAATCCATTTTTATACCTTTATGTTTTATAAATATTATGCAATTATATCTGTATTAAGTAAAAGTAAGCCAAAAGTGGCTAAAATCTCACTAATAAATAAGGGAAAATATATTATGAAAAACTTTATATACAATGAGATGATGGTTCATGTTGCATTATGTACACATAAGAATCCAGAAAATGTTTTAATCATCGGTGATGATAATGATAAATTTGCAGTAGAGGTAAAAAAACACGATAGTATCAGGTTTGATGTTATAAAGGCTGATAAAGATGCTTTAAGAGCAGTTGATGATTCTAAATATAATGTAATTATATCAGAGCTTCAAAATGATGCAGCTGTGATAGCTCACTATAACAGAGTGTTAAAAGATGATGGTTTACTTGTGATAAATATACCATCTCTTGATGAAGTTCAAGATGTTAAAAATATAATGGAGATTGTTGGTAAATATACTAAAATAGTTATGCCGTTTGATATAGGTGAAGCAAAACATGCTTTACTTGCATCAAAAGAATATCACCCAACAGCAGATATAATACTTCATCGTGCAGATATGCTGGATAATTTAGATTATTATAACTGTGATGTTCACCCTAGTGCATTTGCTATGGGTAATTATATAAGAAAAGACTACTTAGGTATCATCAAAAACTAATGGCTTTTAAGTATGCTATCGCTTTAACTGGAAGTATCGCCACTGGTAAGAGTACTGTTGCATCTCTTTTGGCGTTAAATGGGATGCGTATTATAGATGCAGATACTATTTCACATGAGATATTGGATAGTTCTGTGGAATGGGTAAGGGGTAAGTTTGGAGATGAGTATATCTCTAATGCCAAAGTAAACAGATCAAAACTTGGTGAATTGGTATTTTCTACTCCTGATGCAAAAAAAACTCTTGAGAGTTATCTACATCCAAAGATAAAAGAGGAGATAGAGATTAGAAGTGAAAAACAAGATAGTTTTGAGTTTCCTTATCTTATAGATATCCCACTTTTTTTTGAAAACAACAATTATGATATAAAAGATAGTGTTGTTGTTTATACACCTAGTGAGATACAATTAGAGCGTTTTATGAAAAGAAATGGTTACTCTAAAGATGAGTCTTTAAAGAGAATAGCTACACAATACCCTATAGATAAGAAAAGAGATATGGCAACTTGGGTGATAGATAACTCTAAAAATCTTACACATCTACAAGATGAAGTGGAGAGATTTGTAGAAACTATCAAAAGGATATATAAAAAATGATAATCTCAAAATACAGTGCCAATGGTAACGATTTTGTAATTTTTAGTAGTGATAAAGAGGTAGATAGAACTGAATTAGCAAAGGAGCTTTGTCATCGTCAAGATGGTATAGGTGCTGATGGTTTGATAGTAGTAGTTCCTCATAGTAAGTATGATTTTAAATGGCAGTTTTATAACTCTGATGGAAGTGAAGCAGATATGTGTGGTAACGGTAGTCGTGCCTGTGCTCACTATGCTTATAACCATAAGCTAGCTCCACAAAAGATGAAGTTTTTAACAGGTGCTGGAGTGATAAATGCAGAGGTTACAAACAATACTAAAAAAGCTGGAATGGTTTTATCTGAGTTAACACCTCCTGTGGTGATAGATACAGATATAGTAGAGTTTGATGCTAATTGGTGGTTGTTAAATACAGGTGTGCCACATCTTGTAAAATTTGTAGATGATATATCAACATTTGATATAGATGAAGCAAGTAAAATGAGATATAAATATAATGCAAATGTAAATATATGTTATGTTGATGGGGATAACTTAAGAGTCAGAACTTATGAAAGAGGGGTAGAGGATGAAACACTGGCTTGTGGAACTGGTATGGCAGCTTGTTTTTATCGTGCATATAAAGATGAAAAAGTAAAAAACGACATAGAAGTTTATCCAACAAGTGGGGATACTTTATATCTTGGTGTAAACGACAGAACTATCACATTTAAAGGTAAAGTTATAAATACATTTGATACTGAGTGGGATATATAAGTTTTGTATGTATCGGAGCTGGTTATAAACCAGCTGCCTCAACTATTTTAGCTTGATTGTCTGCGATAAGAGGTTCGATAATCTCATCCATCAATCCACCACTCATAATCTCATTTAACCTATAAAGAGTTAAATTTATACGGTGATCACTGATACGATTTTGTGGATAGTTGTAGGTACGGATACGACCACTTCTATCTCCAGTACCTACTTGGGCAGCACGTTCTGCTGCATTTTCAGACTGTTGTTCTTGCATCTGTTGGTCATAAAGTCTAGCTTTTAAAACCTTCATAGCTTTTTCACGGTTTTTATGTTGAGATTTTGATCTTGATTTGTTACTACTATACCAGATGGTAAGTGTGTTATCCTAACAGCAGAGTCTGTAGTATTTACAGACTGACCACCACAACCAGAAGAACGCATAACATCTATCTTTAGATCATTATCATTTATCTCTACTTCAACATCGTCAACTTCAGGCATAACAGCTACTGTAATAGCTGAAGTGTGTACACGACCTTGAGATTCAGTAGATGGAACACGTTGAACACGGTGAGTCCCACCTTCATACTTCAACCTACTATAAACCTGTTCACCCTTGATAAGAGCAGTTACCTCTTTATATCCACCAGCATCAGATGGTGAAGTAGATATAAGTTCTATCTTCCATCCTTTAAGATCTGCATAGCGAGTATAAGCATCAAAAAGATCTCCAACAAAGATAGCAGCTTCATCGCCACCAGCACCAGCACGAAGCTCAACGATAATATTTCTATCATCATTTGGATCTTTAGGTAATAATAAAAGCTTTATCTCCTCTTCTAGTAATGGTTTTTGAGGTTCTAAATCACGAAGTTCCTCTTTTGCCATCTCACCCATCTCAGCATCACTTAACATCTCTTTTGTATCAGAGATATCTTGTATTAGAGTTTGGTACTCTTTTGCTTTTTCAACTATAGGTAAAAGTGAAGATTGTTCTTTTGAGAGTTCTGTCATCCTTTTGATGTCAGAAGTGATATCAGGTGAACTTAGCAGATCGCTAAGTTCATTATAGCGGTTGATAAACGGTGTAAGTTTATCTGCTAACATAATTTGTTAGCCTTATATAGCGTTAACAGCTCTGTGTAAGCGGCTTACTTTTCTAGCAGCAGTCTCTTTTTTAAGAATACCTTTGCTTACAAACTTATGAATCTGTTGGTTAGCTACTTTTAATGCAGCAGCAGCCTCTTCTTTGTTTCCTGCATCTATCGCAGAACGAACATCTTTAACTATGTTTTTAAGACGAGTTCTGTAAAAACGATTACGTTCAGTACGAACGATTGTTTGACGAATTCTCTTAATTGATGACTTGTGATTTGCCATTTAATTTGTCCTTTTTGGAATTTAAGTGCGCAATAATAGCTTAAAGATAATTAAAATTAAGTTAAAGGGTGGTAAAATTGTACAAGAAGTATGATAAATTTATAAAATATGGAAAATTAAATGAAATTATTTGGAACTGATGGGGTAAGAGGGGAAGCTGGTAGTTTTTTAAGTGCAGAAGTTGCTATGAAGGTTGCAATGGCCGCAGGAATATACCTGAAGTCAACGAGTGTGACAAATAGAATCTTGGTTGGAAAGGATACAAGAAGAAGTGGCTATATGATAGAAAATGCTATTGTTAGTGGACTGACTGCTGTTGGTTATGATGTTATAGAAGTTGGTCCTATGCCAACTCCAGCAATAGCATTTATAACTGAAAACATGCGTTGTGATGCTGGAATTATGATAAGTGCATCTCATAACTCTTTTGAAGATAATGGTATAAAGTTTTTTGATGGTCGCGGTGATAAATTCCCAAATGAAGTTGAAAAAGAGATAGAAAATATATATTTTGATAGTGAAAAGCTTCAAGAAGCTCAAGTTACAGCAAAGGATATTGGGAAAGCAAAAAGAATAGATGATGTTATAGGTCGTTATATCGTTCAATTGAAAAATTCTTTTCCAGTAGATATGACTTTACAAGGTATGCGAATAGTTTTAGATACAGCCAATGGTGCCGCTTATAAAGTTGGTCCAACTGTTCTTGAAGAGCTTGGTGCAGAAGTCATAGTCCTACATAATGAGCCAGATGGTTTTAATATAAATGAAGGATGTGGAGCACTACATACAAAAGATGTTTGTGAGGCAGTTATAAAATATAGAGCTGATTTAGGTATAGCACTTGATGGAGATGCTGATAGATTAGTCGTAATAGATGAATTAGGTCAGGTTGTAGATGGAGATCAACTTCTTGGTGCATTGGGGATTCATCTTAAAAATCAAAATATTTTAACAGGTTCTGGTATTGTAGCAACTGTCATGAGTAATCAAGGTTTAGATGATTATATGAAGGCTAATTCTTTAAAATTATTTAGATCTAATGTTGGTGATAAGCATGTTTTAGAAATTATGAAGTTAGAAGGTATAAACTTTGGTGGTGAACAAAGTGGACATGTGATTATGCATGATTTTGCTAAAACTGGAGATGGACTGGTTAGTGCACTACAAGTATTAGCCTTGTTGATTGATCAAGATAAAAAAGCTTCTCAAGTATTAAGGCCGTTTTCATTATATCCTCAAAAACTTGTCAATATACATGTAAAAATAAAAAAACCTTTGAATAAAATACTTGATTTAGATAAAAAATTACAAGAGTTAGATTTATTAAGTATAAGACATTTAATTAGATATTCTGGAACTGAAAATAAGTTAAGGGTACTTTTAGAGTGTAAAGATGGAAAACTCATGGATAAAAAGATGGATGAGATGATCAAATTCTTTGAAAAATCACTTAATGAATAGTCATAATCTCCGTCTCTTATTTATTGTCTTCTTTAGTTTACTTGGTGTTTTTATAATTGACCAAAATATTAAATCATTATTTATTGATGGTTTTAGACATTATACTGATTGTATAGATTTGATTTTGGTTTATAATAAAGGTGTTGCATTTTCTATGTTTGCATTCTTAGATGAGTATCTTAAGTATATACAACTTGTAATTGTTATGGGTGTATTTAGCTATATAATATATTTAAATGCACTTTGTTATGCTTTTCCTGCTGGATTATTACTTGGTGGCGCTTTTTCAAATATATATGATAGATTTATTCATGAAGGTGTAGTTGACATGGTCTATTGGCACTGTGGGTTTAATTTTGCTGTATTTAACTTTGCAGATGTGATGATAGATGTTGCAGTGGTATGGATTTTGATTTTAAACTTTAAACCACACTTGTGTAAAAGCTAATTAAAAGCAGTTTTTTGGTATGATTGCCAAAAATAATAGTTATATAGCTATAAAATAAATATGAACTAAAGGAAATTGATGGAAATCAAAGTAAATAAAATAGATGGTGCAAATGCTGTAATTGAAGCTACAATCTCAATGGATGAGGTAAATGCTAATATAGAAAAAATTGCTAAACAATTAGCTAAAACTGCCAATGTTCAAGGCTTTCGTAAAGGTAAAGTTCCTGTTGCAATAGTAAAAAAACAATATGGTGAAAAACTTGTGCAAGATGCTGAGAGTGAAGCTCTCCGTGATGTTTTAAATAAAGGTCTTGATGAACTTAACATAGAAAATGCATCTTTAATAGGTGAACCTAATATCACGAAGTTTGATAAAAGTGAAGATAAAATAGATGTAGAAGTTAAAGTTGCTATGCGTCCAGTTATTGATGTGAAAAATGTATCTGATCTAGTACCAGAATTTACTAAACCTGAAGTTGAAACTAAAACTGTAGATGAAAGAATAGAAGAACTTGCAAAAAATCAAGCACCTTTAGTTGATATTAAGCGTAATCGCAAGATGAAAGAGGGTGATACTGCTGTTATCGATTTTGAAGGTTCTATAGATGGTAAACTTTTTGAAGGTGGATCAGGGAAAGATTTTGCACTAAAATTAGGTAGTGGACAGTTTATTCCTGGATTTGAAGAACAACTCATTGGTGTTAAAAGAGATGAAGAAGTTGTGGTTAAAGTTACTTTTCCTGAAACTTATGGTGCTGAAGATCTTGCAGGTAAAGAAGCTGAATTTAAAGTTACTGTAAAACAAGTTCAAGAAAAAGAGAATGTAGAGATAGATGATGAATTAGCTAAAAAACTTCTTCCTGGTGAAGAAGAAGCAACTTTAGAAAAATTAAAAGAGGAAGTTAATAAAGCTATATCTCAAGAGGAATTAGCAAAACTATATAATGAAGATTTAAAACCAAAATTATTAGAAATATTAGTTGACAAACTAGAATTTGATTTGCCAGAATTTGTTGTTGAACAAGAGATTGATATGGCTTTAAATAAGAAAGCTTCAGATATGAGTGAAGATGAAATTAAAGAACTTCGTGAAAGTGAAGAAAAATTAAAAGAACTTCGTGAAACATTTCGCGATGATGCAGTAAGAAGCGTAAAAGCAACATTCATTATAGATTCTTTGGCGCAAGAAAAAGGTATACAGATTCAAGAACAAGAAATTATGCAAACGATATATTATGAAGCAATGCAAATGGGTCAAGATCCGCAAAAAGCATTTGAGCAATATAAAGAAGCAGGATATCTTCCAGCTATTCAAATGTCAATGGTAGAAGATAGAGTTTTAACAACTCTTTTAAATGAAAAAGTAGAAGCATAAATTATGAGTTATATACCTTATGTAGTTGAAAAAACAGGGCGTGGGGAACGCTCTTATGATATCTATTCTCGTCTTTTAAAAGATAGAATTGTTATGCTCAGTGGAGAAGTAAATGATCAAGTTGCTTCTACAATAGTTGCACAATTTTTATTTCTTGAAGCAGAAGATCCTGAAAAAGATATTTATTTCTACATAAATTCTCCTGGTGGAGTAGTAACAGCAGGAATGGCCATTTTTGATACAATGAATTATATTCGACCAAATGTTGCTACTATTTGTATAGGTCAAGCAGCTTCAATGGGTGCATTTTTACTCTCTTCTGGTGAGAAAGGTAAACGTTATGCTCTTCCTCATGCAAGAATTATGATTCACCAACCTCTTGGTGGTGCTCAAGGACAGGCTACGGATATAGCGATACAGGCTGAAGAAATATTAAGAATGAAAAAAGAACTTAATTCTATACTTGCTAAGAATAGTGGTCAAAGTGTGAAAAAAGTTGAAAAAGATACAGATCGCGATAACTTTATGAGTGCTAAAGAGGCTAAAGAGTATGGAATGATTGATGAAGTTTTAACTAAAAACGATAAAGAGTAAGGATAAAATATGTCGGGTATTCTAAGAGGTAAAAATCGTAGAAATATAGATGATGATAAATCTGAAATAGATGTAACATCAAATCCACCTTCGTCTGGATCACCATTAAATTTGGATAGCCCTTCAAATGATATCGAGATATATGCAAAAGAAGTTTTGCATTCTCTTGTCGCAGATAATTTACCGCCTACCCCAAATAATTTTTCTTTGTATTTTGATAGACTTTTAGAAGATAAAAGTGAAAATTTACGTAAACAAATTCATTCTATGCTTGAACTAGAAGAGAGTAATGATGCTGAAAACACTATAGAACTTGAACAAAGTTTAAAGCAAGGTTTTAATTCTATAAAGAGTCTTTTAAATGTAACTGCAAATTTATATAAAAATATGTCTTTAATGACAAAAATCTTAGAAAAAAGACGAAAAGAACTTTCTGAACATACGGAGATTCAAGAGGCTATAGGTATAATAGGAACTTTAGAGGGTGATGTCTCTAAACTGAATTCTATCCTTAAAACTCAAAGTGCTCAAATGAGAACAATATACGAGGATACTGCTAAAATTGTAAAAACTGTAGAACATGAAACTATATTTGATAATCAATTTGGTGTTTATAATAAACGTTATCTTTTAACTAAAATAGAACAAGAGATAGAATTAATTAAAGAATTTGGGCATAGTAGCTCTTTGATTATGATAGAACTTTCTCAAGATCTTAAAAATAATATTAAAAATGATAAAGCAGTTGTTCTTATGACGAGAACTATAGCTAGACTTTTGTTAAAAACATCAAGACGTAGTGATATAGTTGCACACTATGGTAATGGAATATTTTCAATGTTATTAAAGCATACAGATATAGATAGTGCAAAAAAAGCAAGTGAAAGACTTTGTGATTTAGTATCTAATTCTAATTTCTTTTTGGCTGATCGTGAGATACAGCTTAAAATATCTATAGGTATAACAACTATTAATGCTAATTTATCTGTAGAAGAGATAGTAGTTAGTGCAATGGATGGTGTATTAAAGGCATATGAAGATCCAAAAAATGATTATGCAGTTTCTATAAAAAAATAGAGAAGATTATGAAATTAACTATAGTAGAATATCCTGATAAAAGATTACGTCAAAAGTCAAAAGAAGTGAAAAATTTTGATAAAAAACTACATAATTTACTCGACGCTATGTATCCAATAATGGTAAATACAAACGGCATAGGTTTAGCTGCTATCCAAGTAGCTCATCCTATTCGTGCTTTAATACTAAATATACCAGATGAAGATGGGGAACAACCAAAAGAAAACTTAATAGAAGTTATAAATCCTGTGATTACTCAAAAATCTGGAGAAACTGTTTATCAAGAAGGCTGTTTAAGTGTTCCTAAGTTTTATGAAGATATTACAAGATTTGATTCTGTAACAATAAGCTATCAAGATAGAGATGGTAATACAAATATTATAGAAGCTGATGGTCTTTTGGCTATAGCTCTTCAGCATGAAATAGATCATCTTGAAGGTATACTTTTTATTGATAAACTTTCATATGCTAGACGTAAAAAGTTTGAGAAAGAGTATAAAAGAATGTTAAAAGAGAGAAAAACTTCAAAATAACATGGCATTTTGTCATAAAAATATAAATTTATTTTAATAAATGTTAGGATTGATTCAACTAAATTGAGGTTGAATCATGAAAAAACTTTTTTGTGCTACATATGAAGGAATAAATGCTCGGATTATAGATGTTGAAAGTACCTTAACAAAAGGGCTTCCTTCTTTTAGCGTATCAGGAAACTTCACAAACAGTGTAGATCTAAAAGAAAGAGTTAAATCTGCTCTTTTAACTAATGAATTTAAATTTCCACCTAAAAGAATATCTATATTGTTATCTCCAAGTGATATTCCAAATAAAAATGGTAGTCATTTTGATTTGAGTATTGCATTGTTAATTATTTTAAATGATAAAAAAGTAAATCTTGATGAATGGTTTGTTTTTGGAGAATTAGGTTTGGATGGAAAAGTTAAAGAAAATATATATCTTTATCCTTTGTTATTATCTTTAGCAAATCAAAAACTTATAAATAAGGCTATAGTTCCTTTTGAGTCATTAAATAAACTATCTAAAATCCCAAATGTATCGTTTTTTGGCGTTAGAAATTTAAAAGAGGCTCAAGATATACTATTAAATCAATTGAGATATAAGGTAAATATAGAAAACAAAGATATAGAATATCCATATTATGAAATTGATAATAATAAATTTTATTATACAAAAGAGTATAAAGAAGATTTTGTGGATGTTAAAGGACAAATTGTTGCCAAGAGGGCCGCATTATTATCTAGTACAGGTTTTCACAATATTATTTTTGAGGGATCACCAGGATGTGGGAAGAGTATGATAGCTTCAAGGATGAGATATATTCTTCCACCTATGACACAGTATGAGATATTAGATAGTGCTAAATTAGATATACTTGATGGGAAAGAACCCGCTTTTAAACCACATAGAAGAATGTCTATTGTTCATCATACATCAACATCTGCTAGTGTTTTTGGAGGAGGCAGTTTTAAAGCAAAAATAGGGGAAGTTGGATTGGCGCACAATGGAGTACTTTTTTTTGATGAATTACCTTATTTTTCAAAAAATATACTAGAAGCTATGAGAGAACCCATGCAAGATGGAAAGATACGTATATCAAGAGTAAATTCAAAAGTTGAATATGATGCAAGTTTTTTATTTATAGGTGCTATGAATCCTTGCCCTTGTGGGAACTTATTGGATGATACTAAAGAGTGCAGATGTAATGAAATTGAGATACAGAGGTACAAAAATAAACTTTCAGAACCATTTCTAGATAGAATAGATATAAATGTTGTAATGCAAAATATATCTTTTGATGATACAGCATCTTTAAGTTCTCTTGAAATGCATAAGATGGTTGTTCAAGCACATAGATTTTTGAAAAAGCGTGGTCAAATAAATTTTAATGCCAAAATGAGTGATGAAGAGGTTGAAAAATTTTGTATTATGGATAATGAAGCTCAATCTGCTTTAGATACTGCAATAAATAGATTTTCTTTATCTTTTAGAAGTATAAAGAAAATTCAAAAAGTTGCAAGAACTATAGCAGATCTTGTTGGCAGTGAACTTATAAAAAAAGAGCACCTTCTGGAAGCCCTTTCTTATAGACGAAGATAGTTAAATATTGTAATAAGTTGCATTTGGATGATAAACAACTAGAGCTGAAGTACTTTGTTCTGGATGAATTTGAAATGTTTCACTTAATTCTATACCAAATTTTTCTGGTTCTAGTAAATCAAATAAAGGGCGATTAAGTTCCAGATCTGGACAAGCTGCATAACCAAATGAATAGCGAGATCCTTGATACTTGTTCATCTGAACATCAGCTAGTGTTGAGCCCTCATTTTGAGCTATATTTAGATCTAATCTTATCTGCTTGTGAGCTATCTCTGCTAGTGCTTCTGCTAACTCTACACCTAAACCATGAAATTGGTAGTACTCAGTATAATCACCCCTTTGGTATATCTCTCTTTCAACTTCACTTAGTTTTTGACCAGCACTTACACAAGTTAGTGCTATAACATCATGTCTATCGGGATGGAAAAAGTCACTCAATGCTCTATGTGGTGCTTTTCTTTGTCTAGGAAAACTAAACTCTGCTATAGTTCTATCTTTTACCTCTTTAAGGGGTTGTGTATTTACTTCTGAGTCTGAAAAATACCCCTCAGTTTCATTAAATATCAATAGTTTGTTATCATCACTTCTACATGGCCAGTAACCATATATGATAGTTGGTTCAAATAGTTGTTCATCTATAAATCTTGCCTTTAGTTTTTCATATGCAGGCCATACAATTTCATCAAGTTGTTTTTGATAAGCTTCTTTACTCATTCCTTTTGAAGTATATCCCCAACGAGATTTGAAAAGTAGTTTATGATTAATCCATTTAAATGCCATTTCTATTTGTTGAGAAGAAAGTTTTATTTCTCTTTTTCCCCAAAAAGGTGGTGTAGGAACTTCTATATCTCTAGATGGCATTTTTATATCTTTAAATTCTGGAATGATATATTCTTTTTGCTCTTTAGTTTTTATTTCAGGTGCATTTGGATTTAATTCTGTATCAAAGTTACCAGCTTCTATCCTAGACATAGCTGTAACACCATCAAAGGCATCTCTACAATAAAATATAGGTCCATCGTAAGCTGGACGACAAAAATCATTTATAAAATTTCTAGTAAGTGCTGCTCCACCTAAGAGTATAGGTATAGTGATACCTCTTTCTTTTAAAATAGTTAAATTTTCTAACATTACTTGTGTAGACTTTACAAGTAATCCGCTCATACCAAAAGCAGATATATGCCCTTGTTCTAAAGTTTCCAAGAATGAATCAAGCTCCACTTTTATACCTAAGTTTTTAACTTTATAGCCATTATTGGATAAGATTATATCAACTAGATTCTTTCCAACATCATGAACATCACCTTTTACAGTTCCTAACGCCAATGTAGTATCAACCTCTTTTTCAACTTTTGGCAGGTATGGGTTTAGGTGGTCTACGGTTTTTTTCATAGTTTCGGCTGATTGTAGTACAAATGGTAGTTGCATCTCTCCTGAGCCAAAAAGCTCCCCAACAACTTTCATAGCATCGATAAGTATCTCATTTACTATCACTTCTGGTTTGATATGCTCTCTTGCTTTTTCAACAAGTGGTATCATCCTATCTTTATCCCCATCCATAAGAAGTTTAGCTATCTTTTCCTCATCGCTCATAGCTAGATACTCAGCATCTTCAACATTAGTATCTATAGCCTCTTTAGAGCTAAAATGCTCTATAAAGTTAAAGAGTGCTTCACCATTTGGTTTTCTGTTAAAGATAAGGTCATCACATATCTCCTGATCCTCTTTTGAGATCTTGTTTATAGGTATGATATGTTTAACATTTATGATAACAGATGTAAGTCCAGCTTCAACACAATGGTGTAAAAACATAGAGTTTAGATATGGTCTTGCATCTTTATCAAGTCCAAAAGATATGTTTGATAAACCTAGTATAGCTCCAACTTCAGGGTGCTTTTTGCGAAGAAGTCTTATAGCTTCTATAGTGTTTATACCAGCTTCAAAATACTCCTCATCACCACTACCTAAAGTAAATGTAAGTACATCAAAAACTAAATCCTCTTTTTTTATACCATGTCTGTTAGTAGCTAGATCTATAATCCTATCTGCTACTTTTAGCTTATCCTCTACAGTTTTTGCCATACCAATTTCATCGATAGTTAAACAAACAAGAGCCGCTCCATACTTTTTAGCCAAGCTACACACTGCATCAAACTTATCTTCACCATCTTCAAGGTTTACAGAGTTAAGTATAGGTTTTCCACCTATATTTTTTAAAGCTGTCTCAAGCCCTTTTGTCTGGGTAGAGTCTGGCATAAGTGGTATAGCTATCTTTTGAGCATACATACCCATAACTTCGTTCATATCTTTAGTTTCATCACGACCAGCAAAACCAACATTTACATCTATAACATGAGCACCAGCACGAACCTGTTGTTGAGCTACACTTAGTGTACCCTCATAGTTTTCATCTAAAAGTAGTTCCCTAAATGCCTTTGAACCAGTTGCATTACTTCTCTCTCCAACAAGAAGTGGTGCTGGTTTTTGCATAAGTTCTACTGTGCTA
>Ga0256827_10001249_pt1 | contig 16206 bp, 17 predicted proteins | sample CV84metaG_FD_185977 | JGI IMG/M metagenome (GOLD analysis project Ga0256827, IMG submission 185977) | Hydrothermal vent microbial communities from East Pacific Rise, Pacific Ocean - CV84 | ecosystem: Environmental > Aquatic > Marine > Hydrothermal vents | place: Pacific Ocean: East Pacific Rise... | reverse complement strand
GGCATCAATGAGTTGCACTTTACCTTGTCTTTTTTCTGCTTTATTGTTACTCAATAGCCAGATATAGGTAGTAATGCCTGTGTTGTAAAAGAGGTTGTTTGGTAACTGGACAATAGCTTCTAACATATCGTTTTCTATGATGTAACGGCGAATGTTACTTTCTCCTCCTGCTGCATCACCCGTAAACAAAGCACTTCCATTATGGACAGAGGCAATCCTAGTTCCTTGTGGACTCTGTTTTAGTGACTTCATCTTATTGACCATCTCCATAAGGAATAACAACTGCCCATCTGAACTTCTTGGGGTTGCATCTACTGTTTCACTCTCTCCCCAGTAGTCAGTTAGCGTGACTATAAAACGAGGGTCTATAACATCTTTACCATCTTTAATGTTCTTCATTTCACTTGCCCAAGACTTTCCATAAGGAGGATTGGACAACATAAAGTCAAACTGTTCTCCTGCAAACTCATCTGTAGAGAGTGTAGAACCATTTTTAATATTCTCAGGGTTATCCCCCTTTATCATCATATCAGACTTACAAATGGCATAAGTCTCGTCATTGATCTCTTTTCCATACAGATACACATCACCACTTGCTTGAATCTGCCCTTTGGGATCTTTGATGAACTTCTCTGACTCCGTCAACATACCTCCACTTCCACAGGCAGGATCGTAAATTTTCATGACCGGTGGCAGTTGCTCTTTTACAGGGTCAAAGACGATGTGCGTCATAAGCTCTATCACCTCTCTTGGTGTGAAGTGTTCTCCTGCTTCCTCATTGTTGTCTTCATTAAACTTACGAATAAGCTCCTCAAAGACATACCCCATACCAAGGTTAGAAAGTTCAGGCAGTTTTCGACCTTCAGGATCTAATTTCTCTTTATCGGTAAGGTTAATGTACGGGGAAGTGAACTTTTCAAGTACCTCAAGAAGCACATCTTTATCTGCCATGTGTTTTATCTGAGTACTAAGATTAAACTTTGAAATAATCTCTTTTACATTGGCAGAAAAGCCATCAAGATACTCAGAAAAGTTAGCCTCTAACATTTGCTGAGAGTTCGTAGCTGTGTCATACAGACGCTGAAGTGTCCACGGACTAATGTTGTAAAATACATATCCACTAGCATCTTTAAGCCCATCAGCTTCATACTCTGTAAGCCCTACTTCTTCTCTCTGAAATTTCACTTCATCAAGCACAGCCTCTTTTGTTGGTTCAAGCAATGCATCCAAACGACGAAGCACAACCATAGGCAAGATGACATCTCTGTATTTACCACGAACATAGACATCTCTTAGGCAATCATCTGCTATTCCCCATATAAACGATACCAATTTGTTATGTGCTGCTTGATTCATGATTCTCTCCTAAGAAGTTAGTGTAAATTATATTTATGGAAATTGCGTTAGTGATTAGTAATAAAAAAGTATATAGTTTTCTAAATTTAGGTTTGCTTTAACTCTGTACTTTGATTTTTATAATTCAACGAGATATTATTTTTGCTAATTTTGGTAGTGAGATAATAGTGTAATGATATTAAGAAACGGTTAAACTCTACTTTTTATAATGTTGACATGAAAATAATTAAAAATAAGGAGCATTCAATGTTAACTAAAAAATTTTCATTTATTGTACTACCTTTGATAACTGCACTTTCACTGCAAGCATCCGACCCTTTAAATGACCCATTTTTCAATGATCCCTTTGGAGATAATATCTTTAAAGAGATGATGCAGATGCAAAAAGAGATGGATCATATGTTTAATCGTATGCAAGAGAGAAGATTGCAGCGATCTTCTAACCTTATAAGCCCACTTGGTACTTATAGGATGGCAATCAGAAGTCAATTTATTGATAAAGGAGATCATTATGAGTTAATGACCAATATTCCTGAGAGTAAAGAGAATCATATCAATATCGATACAGATAATGAGCGTATGGCAATTACTGCAAAGATCGTGCATAAAGAGGAGAAGAAAGAAAAAGGCATAATGAGCAGTTCAAGTTCAGTACGTATGTATCAGCAGGCTGTTTCCATACCAGTAGATGCTGATGAAGGAAGTATTAAAACTGCTTATAAAAATGGGAAATTACTCATTATTATAGCAAAGAAAAAAGGTTTATCAACACATAAAAACATGGTGCAAATCAATGGTAAAAAACAGGTAATAGAAACATATAAACCAACCACCGTAGAGAAAAATAGAGTAGCACAAAAAGTTAAAATTACTAAAGAGTTTGACCAAACACCAAAAATAAAAGTAAAAAATAAAATAGCAAAACTACCTGAACAAAGCCATAAAAAAGAGAGTAATAGTACAATAAAGAATGATATTATTCATCCTAATTAAAAGAAAAAAATGAAAATAAATACTTCACTCTCTGTCGTTATTAGAATAATACTATGGATAGCCATGCTTTTTGGTGGTGCATGGTATAGTATTGCTAATGACCTTAATAACACCTACTTTTTAAAACTATCTTTTCATCTTGTCTCAGCATTACTGGGTCTGTTAATAATCTTTTTTGCATTTAAAGCCTCTGCCAATGGAGGCAGAGAGTTAACAAAAGGTCGGGTAGGTGATATTCCAAGACTAGAAACCAATAGATTGGTTACAACAGGAATCTACAACTGTATGCGTCACCCCATGCTTTTTGGCTTGACCCTACTCCCCTTAGGGTGGGCATTGTTATTGGGTAGCCCTACTTTCATTACAATTATTGCTCCACTGGAGATGATTTTTATTGTTGTGATGGTCACCATCTTTGAAGAGAGAGAAGTCAAAAGCAAATTTAATGAAGAGTATATTCTCTATAGTCAAAAAGTTCCAATGGTCTCTTTAAAATGGAGTTGCTTAAAAGCATTGTTTAGTTAGCAACTTACATCTTTTTAACATCTTCTCCATAACTAAAACTTAAAATCGTAATATCATCATTTGCTGGTCTGTTTCCTACAAAAATACTAATAGAATTTTGCAAATCTTTAACACTACATTTTACTGCAAGTACTCTTGCTACTCTCTCAATACCAAAAAGCACCTGTTTAGTATTTTCTGCTTCAGTTACACCATCACTAAAGCAAAAGAGCTTAAATGGCTCTTCTATGGGCAAAAAAGTGTTTTTATAGTCTATATTAGCAAAAGTATTGACTGGTGGATGAAACTTACCAAGAGGAGAGAAGAGAAGAGTTGTTTTAACTATGAAAGTAGGATGTCCTGCGTTACAAAAGGTGAGCATTTTATCATTCCAATTGTATTTAACAACAAGCAGTGTAACAAACATACCGTTTTTACTCAACTCTAAAAGTTTTGAGTTTGTCAAAGCAATTACTTTTGCTGGATCTTCTGTAGTATCTATGGCATTTTCAAGAACTATTTGTGTTGCCATCATGAAAAGAGCAGCAGGAACACCTTTCCCAGATACATCACCCACATAAAAAATAACACTATCTTTTAACTCTTTATATCCATAGAGGTCACCACCAATCTCTTTTGCTGCTTCCAAATAAGCATGAATATTAAAATGCTCTGTTATAAAATCTTTTTGTTCTGGTAAAAAACTCATTTGTATTTTTTTTGCCAAAGCAAGTTCGCTTTTACGTTTTGATGTTTTCATAATATCAAACTTAAATTGTTGCAATATAAAAAGCACCATCATCAATATAATCATAATTCCCGCAAATGTAATCAATAGCAATTTTTGCCTTAATTGTGTAAGTGGTTCATAGAGCATAGCATCTTGGATAAATACAGCAATTTTTAAATCACTCTGAGGCATATCTGCACTATATAGTGTATAGTCCTGAGACTCAATAGTTACACTGTATATATGTTTGTCTTTTGTTAAAATTCCCTTATAGGCATTGAAAAGTGTCTCTGAGTGTATATCTTTTGCATAAGAAAATACTGTCTCTTTTAATGCATAATGATCGTCGGGATGAGACAAAAGTAAGCCCTCTTTATCTACAACAAAGACAAAACTCTCTTTAGAATAGGTAAGCTCCTGTATTTTTTGTGAAAGTTTATCTATTTTAATATCGGCTGTAATAACACCAAAGAAATGATTTTCTTTATCTAAAAGAGGAGAAGAAAAAGTACTCATAAATACATTACCACCCCCTTTGTCAAAATAGGGTTTACTCCATATCCCATTTTTATGCTTTTTCACTTCACTAAACCACGCTTGACTCAAGTAGTCATAGTTAGGAAGCATAAGCCATTTTTCTTCTACCGTATTATTGTGTTCATAATAATATTTACAATACTTCTTTTGGGGCATTTTACTTGGCTCAAGAGCCAAAGCTGAACCGTAAACATTTGAATTGTTTTTTACCTCTTTTTTTAAGAATGGCAATACTGAGCGATAGGCTTCTGGATGAAGCTTAAGCATAAAAGAAGCTTGCTTGGCAAAGGTAGAAGTACGATGAAGATAATCTTTTACTTCTCTATCTATTTTGTTAACTACAGTATTGGCTCTCTGTTCAGCAAATTTTTTAAGCTCTGTAGCAGCAGAATTTTGAATAAAATATAGGGAAAAAGTAAGCATAGGTATAGAGATAAGTAAGATGTAGAAAATAATTTTTTTCTGTATAGCATCCAAATGCATTAAAAAATTGAGGGTTCTCTTTTTCATCATCAACTAAATACAATATTCTTTGTATGTACAGAGATAAACTCTCTCATTGGATCTCTTTGATAAATGTTAAAAAACCTGAAACTTGAAAAATCTCTTTGATGGTTCCTTCTGCACCTTTTAAAAACGTTTCATACCCATTTTGCTGGGCTAGTTGTGCACATTTAAGTACTACTTGCAAACCTGCTGAACTAATGTAATTTAGCTCTGTAACATCAAAAAGTAAATCTCTGTCAATAGAACCAGATAGTTCTAAAATACTCTCTAAAGTATTATCTGCATTCATTGCATCTATTCTATTGCTTAATTTTATGATAATTTTCTTCTCTTTGTCTATCTCTACCATAGTGCTTTCCTTTTTTTATTAGAAACATATTCTACCAGTTTTTTAGCTCGCTCCGAATATATCTGCACACTGGATTCTTGAATATCTTCAGGTAGAAATTCATACATTAAAACATCTTTAGACTCAACAAAAGAGGGAAGAATACCAGAGAAAAAAAAGTTTTCTTTTTCAATTTGAATAATGAGCTGATCTAAATCTAAATCTTCCAGAACAATATAGAGTATTACCACCTTTGCTTTCATTCTAAAGAGTAAGTTGAACAATGCTTCTTTAATGTATTTTATATTATCAGTTCCAACACGCGTAACAAAAATACTACCCACTTCAAAATTTGAGGAGTAGGTACTTTTAACTGTACCATTTTCTCTACAGGTCGTTACTTTATCTGCTAAAGTAAAATCTAAATCTAAATCAGTATAAATAGAGGTAATCATCTTTTTATGTTCACTTGGAAGATGTACAACTCTTTTTCTATTTTTTAAGGGTAGATAGTAGTACATACAACTACCTCTCTCTTTAGAGTTAACAGTAATAGCTTTAAAATTTTTAACAGGTGAGACACCAAAGCCCATTCCCACAGGAATAGCACCTAGTTTCTCATTGGTTTTTTGTGAAAAAAGATGTACAGTAACTGGTTTTGACATAATACCGTCAAGACTTAACTCTTTAGCAATTTCTTGTGTCTTCAAACGTATTTTTTTCATAAGTCCCAATCCACGGTACTGAGGTGAGACAACTGCTTGTCCTATCTCTGCGACTGCTCCCATATTTTCTCTCTCTAAAGCGTAGTGTCCTACTATTACATCTCTTTTTGTATCATGAGCTACTACAGAAACCAACTGTCCTGTTTCATTGAGAGCAATAATTCTTTCAGGGTAATATAAATCTTCATTGGGGTAACTATAGCCATATGCTTTGTAAATAATTTGTGAAATTTCAATTGCCCACTTTTCTTGAAATCTTTTAATTTCAATAGTATCTATGGAGACATCAAAATGGCTTTTATCTTCTATGTAAGGCAGAGTATAGATGGCTTTTTGTGGTAACTCAAAATAGAGTTTGAACTCTCTACCCTCTTTCCCATGGTTAAGCCACTCTGCTTTATGGCTAAATCGTTTAATAAGTAGCAGTTCCAAACCTTCCATATTAATAGTTTGAATATCTGCATCAGCACTTTTTCTTGAAAAGCTAATATCTATAGGTAACCCCATATCGGTAAAAGATAGGATAAAATGACTTTCATTTATCTCTATAGATATTTCAATATCGCCTTTCTCTTCACTGTAGGAATTTTTAAGAAGATATACAAAAGCTTCCTCAGCACAAAGTTCAATACTGCTTCTCAAAGGTTCAATATCAAATACCCCTGTACTAACATCAATAAAACTATTGAGTAAAGGTAAAAACTTTTTATAACTAGGAATTACTAATTTAAGCATTTTTTACTACTTTGTATATGTTTTTAAATCTGCATCTTTATAGCAAGTTAGGCTGAACTTCTTTTTTGTTTAAAGCTTTTCTTATAGCAAAATATATTACAGCACCAACTAGTTTACTCCACTCTTTACTTTTTCTTAGTTTTTTTACTAAAGCCAAAAAAACGTTTAATACGTTCACAAATAGTAACAGAACCTGTCTCAATACGACACACTTCTGTCTCTTCATAATCACCAATCAAGGACTTAATACGCTCTGGCTGTTTTTTACCTTCAATAATGAATCTAAGTGCATTCAGACGAATGAAACCTTCTGCATCTTTTTGATCATATACATCATCAGCTTCAAATGTTGAGTGTTCTTCAGAGTATAGTGTCGAATCAGATTTTCTACCAACTACAGTTATTGAACCTTTATAGAGCTTCAATTTAACTAAACCCTCTACCTGCTCTTGCGTTGCATCTATAGCAGCTTGTAACATTTTACGCTCTGGAGACCACCATAAACCATTGTAAATAAGTTTTGCATACTTTGGCATAAGCTCATCTTTCATATGAGCCTCTTCTCTATCTAAAGTAATAGACTCCATAGCTCTATGAGCCTTAAGCATAATCGTTCCACCTGGTGTCTCATAACAACCACGTGCTTTCATACCAACCATACGATTTTCAACAATATCAATACGACCAATACCATGTTTATTACCATAAGCATTTAATGTTTCAAGGATCGTTGCAGGAGTCATCTCTTCACGGTTAATAGCAACAGGGTCACCATGTTTATAGTTGATAGTAATATACTCTGGCTCATCTGGTGCATTTTCAGGAGAGACAGACCATAACCACATATCTTCCTCAGGCTCTGCATAAGGATTTTCCAAATGTTCACCCTCATAAGAGATATGAAGCAGGTTTGCATCCATAGAGTATGGTTTTGCTTGACCTTTATTGTCTATATTTATACCATGCTCAGAAGCATAAGCAAGAAGTTTTGTACGTGAATTTAAATCCCACTCTCTCCATGGAGCAATTACAGCTATATCTGGATCAAGAGCAAGGTATCCAAGTTCAAAACGTACTTGATCGTTTCCTTTACCTGTCGCACCATGAGAAACTGCATCTGCACCAGTTTGATGTGCAATCTCTATCTGCTTTTTAGAAATCAGTGGACGTGCAATAGATGTACCTAAAAGATACTCTCCCTCATATATAGCATTTGCTCTAAACATAGGAAAAACAAAATCTTTTACAAACTCTTCTCTAAGATCCAAAATGAAAACATTTTCAGGTTTAATACCCATATCTAAAGCTTTTTGACGTGCAGGCTCTACCTCTTCACCCTGACCAAGGTCTGCCGTAAAGGTCACTACTTCACAATCATACTCATCTTGTAGCCACTTAAGTATAATACTTGTATCTAGCCCACCAGAGTAAGCCAATACTGCTTTTTTAATCTTTCTTTTTGTCATTTTATAAAGCCTTGCATGTTAATATAGTCGCGATTTTACCATAATGTTGGTTATGATTTGGTTTATATTTCTCACATCATATTTCAATACTTGAATTATACAAACCTTTTGCTATAATAAAATTAATATTACTTTAGGGAGTTTATAGATGTTATTAGGCGTAAATATAGACCATATTGCAGTACTTAGAGAAGCTAGAAAAGTGGCAGATCCTGACCCACTTGATGCCCTTAGTATTTGTAAACGTGCAGGAGCTAACCAAATTACTATACACCTCCGTGAAGACAGAAGACATATGCACGATACAGATGCTATAAACATTATAAAACTTTCATCTTTACCTGTAAATCTTGAATGTGCTATCTCACCTGAAATGATAGATATTGCATGTAACCTTAGACCACACCGTGTAACACTGGTTCCAGAAAAACGTGAAGAGGTCACTACTGAAGGTGGACTAGCAGTGGTGGGGGAACAACCTAAACTCAAAGAAGCCATAAGAAGATTACAAAAAGAGGAGATAGAAGTTTCACTTTTTATAGATCCTACATTAGATGCAGTAAAAGCTTCAGAATCTTTAGGTGTTGAATGGATAGAGTTTCATACAGGAAAATATGCAAATATTTATGCCATGCTATATGCAAACCTTGCCAAGACACATCACAGCATCCCTGAACTTGATTTGTCACGCAAAATACTAAAACAGATGTTAGGTGATGAACTTTGTAATCTTCGGCTTCTCTCTTGTGAAGCAATGGAACATGGTTTAAGAGTTGCAGCAGGACATGGACTAAACATGCAAAATGTAAAAGATATAGTCGAAATAGAAACTATAGAAGAACTAAATATAGGACAAAGCATTGTAGCACGTTCTGTCTATGTAGGTTTAGAACAGGCAATTTTAGATATGAAAGCAATGTTGATTAGGTAATATCAAATGAAAAAAGTAGCCATTTCAATCGGTGACCTTAATGGCATCGGTATTCAACTTGCTTTGGAAAACCACCTTATTATCTCAAGTATCGTCGATCCCGTCTATTGTATAGATCAAAAAATGTTAGAGCAGGCAGCAAAAAAGCTTAATCTGACTGTTCCTGATAATTTTAAAACAGTGGCAAACATTGCCCCTTCATTTGAAATTGAACCCGCAATAGTTAGTAAAGAGAGTGGTACTTATGCTTATGCTTCATTTGTAAAAGCTGTTAAACTAGCAGATGAAAAGTATGTAGATGCTATCTGCACCCTACCCATACACAAAAAAGCATGGGAGCTGGCAAATTTAAATTATAAAGGTCATACTGATGCCCTTCGTGATTTCTTTAATGCAGAAGCTATTATGATGTTGGGGTGTGAAAAGATGTATGTAGCTCTCTTTACAGAGCATATTCCACTCAAAGAAGTTGCAGGAAACATAAATGAAAAAGATTTAACACGCTTTTTACTGGACTTTTATAGAACTGCTAAACCTAAAGATCAGGTTGCAGTTTTAGGTTTAAACCCTCATGCAGGAGATAACGGGGTACTAGGAGATGAAGAGACAGTCATATCTAAAGCAATTGACAATGTAAACAAATCACTCCTTACTCATCACTCATCACTCCCAACTTTTAAAGGTCCTCTTGTTCCAGATGTAGCATTTACACCCAAGACAAGAAAAAACTACACGCACTACATAGCCATGTACCACGATCAGGGATTAACACCTCTCAAAGCATTATATTTTGATGAAGGCATAAATGTATCACTTAATTTACCTATTTTACGGACATCTGTAGATCATGGAACTGCATTTGACATTGCATATAAAAATGTTGAGTTAAATAATTTGAGTTATATAAATGCAATTAAATACATTATAAAAAACCCTAAGGGACTGTAAACCTGTTTATGGGTAAAACAAGTTAACAAAAAAGTGACGGAACTTCATCCTCAATAAGTTCACACTGTTCATTCATCTGAGAACATAGTTTCTCTTGACAACATTCACACAAATAACGGTAATTTTGCATATCATAATGAATTATATCTCCAGCATTAATATCGTCATAACACTCACCACAAACATTGGTAACACGCAAAAGTATATCATCTGTAGCTTCCTGTGTTACAAAACATACACTACTCATTTATACTCCCTAATTTCTCTATCATCTCTTTGGCAACAGTTAAAGTATTGTCTAGTTCATACGCTCTTTTGTAACCAATTAGTGCCTCTTTATTACGACCAAGATCATACAAAGTATTTGCATAGTTAAAATGGTGTGGTGCATATGCAGGATCTAAGCTAATAGCTTTTTCATGATGCTTCTCTGCAGCCTCTTCATTACCTAATTTATGTAATGCATTAGCAAGCAAAACATGAGCCATATCATCATTTTCATCTAAAGATATAAGCTGTTCATAACACTCTTTAGCCTCAGCATAATCTTCAGTCTGCATACAAACATAAGCCATTTGTTGCAAAACATCCATATTATTCTTATCGATAATCAAAGCAGAACCTAATGCTTTTTTTGCCTCTTCAAAATCTTTATTCTCTATAGCCTCATTTGCCATTGAAAGTAACTGCTGCATACGTGATGGCTGTATGGTTGGTTTAGAAAAAGTTTTATCTGGACGGTTAATACCACCTATTTGTGCATCACCATTTTTTGCTTCAAAATCTACACCACGTTTTGGAAAGCTTCCTGAAAAGAGTTGTTTAAAAAAAAGATAAAATACTGAACCTGCAAGTATAAAAAGTAAAAGTTGAAAAGTTGACATAAGTTCTCCAAAAGTTTATAGGGAATAATAAGATAATCTAACTTAAAGCAAAAGAAATTTGAAACAAATAATTATGAAGATTTTTCTCTATTTATTTGCAAAGCTATACGTTCTATCTCTACATCCATCTCATATTTGGTACTAAACATAAAAGTATGCTTTTCATCTTCATCTAAATGCAAAAATATACCATAACCTACCAATTCAACTTTATCTTTAGTCTCAACATCTAACCACTCAAGACTAACCTGAGTTGTCTCGTCTCCATATCCTGTTTTTACTATGGCAGCAGGATAAAGTTGCTTAATTTTAACAGTATCAAAATCTTTATTTTTTATTGTTATTATCATGCATTATTATAGTATAATCACTTTAAATCAACCTCAGGAGAAGTAAATGAGTTTAAATGCCCAAATTAAAAGTGATATTAAAGATGCAATGAGAGCAAAAGATACAGTCAAAAGAGATACCCTAAGAAATATTCAAGCTGCTGTAAAGCAGATAGAAGTTGATGAACGTAGAGATGTTACAGATGCTGACCTTGAAACTATTATGATGAAATATTTAAAACAGAGAGAAGATGCTAAAACACAATTTGCAGATGCTGGACGTGATGACTTAGTAGCTAAAGAAGATGCTGAAATAGCCATAGTAAAAGCTTACTTACCAGAACCTATGGATGATACAGAACTAGAATCTGTACTTAAAGAGGTTATAGCTTCAACAGGTGCTGAAAGTATGAAAGATATGGGTAAAGTCATGGGTGCAGCTAAAAGTACCATTGGCAGTCGTGCTGATGGTGGAAGAATTAATGTGATGGTAAAGAAATTACTTAATTAAAAAACTATTTGCGTAGGGTGAGTTTACCCACCATTTGTTATAAATGATATTTTATTTTGACGGTGGATGAATCCACCCTACGCGACAACACCATTAAGTTAAGAGTATATCTTTTTTGGAGTAGGGATTTCAATCCCGTTTTGATGGGACTAAAAGTCCCTGCTCCTTGTATAGAAATAATCCTTAACTTAATGGTAATGACCCTACGCGAACAAAGTAATCAAAGAAAGATTACACTCCGTATTTTACTTGTTTAATAGCTGCAGTAATATCATCTTGTCTCATAAAGTGTTCGCCTACAAGAAATGCATCAGCACCCATTTTAGAAATTTCTACAACAGTCTCATGATCATTTATTCCAGATTCTGCAACAATTATTTTATTGTTTGGAATAAGAGGAATAAGCTTCTCAGTTAAATGCATATCCATCTCAAATGTTTCAAGATTACGATGATTTATACCAATAATCTCTGCACCTGCAAAAATAGCTTTGACCAAATCTGTTTTATTATGTACCTCAACAAGTACATCAAGACCAAGGTGTCGGGCATAATTATAGAGATCTTTAAGCTCTTTTCGTGAAAGTGCCATTGCAATAAGTAAAACATAATCTGCACCAAAAGCCAAAGCTTCCACAAGCTGATATTTATCTACAATAAAATCTTTTCTAAGCAGAGGAATACTTACATAGCGACGTACTATTCCCAAATACTCTTTGTTACCTTGAAAAAAGTGTGGTTCAGTTAAAATAGAAAGTGAATCTGCTCCACCTTTTTCATAAGCCTGTGCAATAGTTACAGGATCAAAATCTTTACGAATTACGCCCTTGCTTGGACTTGCTTTTTTTACTTCAGCAATAATTCTATAAGGATTCTCATCTGTTGAACGTAATGCACTCTGTACATCTTTTGGAACAAAAGGATTAAAAGCTAAAGAACGCCCTAGCCACTCGACTGGGTAATCAACTTTTCTTTTTTCTAAATCTTCTTTTGTTTTTTTAATAATATCATCTAATATTTGTGCCATATTCTTTCCAAATTAAATTTTTATTGCATTATACCTTAACGCTGAACATTGAATGCTGAACATTATTTACACTTTTTTATAAAATTCCAATGTTCTATAATCTCAGGCTCTTCCAAACCCTCTCTATCAACTACTTTTTTCATCATATCATACGCTTTTTCACAACTGTTTTCTTTGTAGTATCCCCAAGCAAGAGAATCAAGATAGTAAGTATTATCTGGTTGTTGTAGCAATGCATCAGAAATAATTTTCATCCCTTTTTTTATATCTATCTCTTTATCGATAAGTGTATATCCATAATAATTCAAATAAATACTATCATCTACACCTAAAGAGATGGCCTTCTCAAAATATGCAACTACTTTATCTATCATCTTTTTATCATTTTTATCTACTGCATTTTCAAAAGTCAATACAGCTTTCTCAGCCAACCATTTGGCATCATTTTCTCTCTTGTAAAGTTTATCTGTTAATTTTAAAGCTTTTTTAAAATATTTTTTACTTTTATAGAGTTCATAGAGTGTCTTATCTCCTACTTTATGCTTTTCAAGAAAAGATATAGCACCATCCATATCATTTTTATACACATATGCTTCTATAATTTTTTGCAAATACTTTTCTTGCTTATCTTTTTCATATAAAATTTTATATGTTTCAAGAACACCATCTATATCATTCTCTTTTATATAGAGTGATAAAAGTTTAAAAAAGAGTTGGTTACTGTTTACAATATTCATACGTCGATGTGTCTCTAAAAGCTGTATAGCTTTTTTCCGTTCATTTGTATATTCATCCATTACTACTGTCATGCGTAAAAGAACATCTTCATTTGATGTTTTTTTATATGCTTTATCCAATAACTCCAGAGCCTTGTTAAAATCACCAGAATAGAGATACGGGTTTGATGCCAAATCCAAATCTTTTGCTTCTGTTGATCTTTCAATAAGATATTCTGCTTCTCTCTTTGCCTCTTTTATTTGCTTATTTGTCAAGTAAAGAGGGATAAGAAGTCTTTTTACCTCTAATGTATCAGGATGTTTTTCATCCCACAATTTAAGTCTTTTTATACTGTTAGATATATACTTTCCAGATAGCAAGGAAGCAGTCATTTCTCGGAAAAGGTACTCTTTTGCTCCTGTATCATCATAAAGTTTTGCAAATGCACGTCTGCTATTCTCATAAGCCCTATACTCATTAAACAGTAAACCTTGAATGATTAGTGAATCTTCACTAATTACTCTGAGTTCTTTTGTTTCAGCCACACTTGTCACAAGCATAAAAACAGTAACAGAGGTTAATATTATACGATTCCAGGACACTCTTTTCTCACCTCATCTTCATCATTTTTAAACTGTTCCCAAAAAGGAAAAGTACGACATTGCAACGGTCGCACAGGGTAGATAGAACAACGCTTCATATTTTCATCGAAAAAGATACATGCGAAGTTATCTTCAGCTAATTTTTTTTCTACAAGCGAATAACGATGCTTCACTTTTCTTAAATACATTGTAGCAAAATCTTCCACACTAAGGTTAACAAACTCTGCCATTTTTTCTATCTCAGCATATTTTGCCCAAATGTAACCACTCTCACCAGTACAACATTGTCCACCACAAGCTTCACACTCAGAAGGTTTAAATTTGTAACTATATCCTTCCTGCTCCATCAACTCTTCACTATTCATTTTAAAAGTCTCATCTCTAATTTCTCATTTCCAGTTTCTCGTTTCTCATTTAAAAGTCACCCTTTATACTATTTGTATTTGCTTTCTCAAATGCTTTTTGTGCTTTTTCTCTATAAATACTCTCATTGTCAAATACTACAAACGGAGGAAGTATTTGTGTCATGGATCTTGAATTCATCCGTGCTGCTATCATAACCAGTTTTGATTCTCTGTCAAGTTTAGAGTGTACAAACTGTATCTTTTCAGGGTTTATACCATTAATCTTCAAATGATGCAAAAGCAGATCTATCTGCTTAGCATCATAACAAAAAATAAACCAACCCCTTGGTTTAAGTAACTTCTTTACTTTGGCTATGAAATCTACAATAGGCAAATGGTGTGCATAACGAGCAATATTTAGATGAGTGTTTTCACTTTGCTGAACATTCGAATCATAAAAAGGTGGATTTGAAACAATATAATCAAATTTATTATCTATATCTAATTCTCTAAAATCTCCAAGATAACTATTTGCTTTCAAATTATTGATAACATAATTATGTTTTGCATAACTTAGCATCTTTTCCTGTTTGTCTATAATAGTTGTTTCAATAGTGAAATCACGGCTTAAAAGAAGTGAAATAATACCTACACCACACCCCACATCAAGTAGTTCACCCTTTGGTTTAAAGGTAGATACAAAGTCATATAAAAAAATAGAATCACTGTTATAGCAGTAACCAGATGTTGGTTGATAAAGAAACAAAAGAATACCTCTGAAAAAAATTATATAATTTTACAACAATTTGAGTATAATCGCGATAATGAACGAAAAACTAGACTTACTGAACCCACCATCAACAGATTTTTCTATGCTTGATTATGATTGTGCATACATATCAGGCAACAAAACACGTATGAATTACAAATATGTAAAAAAATCTAGTAAAAAATTTGCATCTGCTGTCATATCTAGAGGATGGAGACGTTTTGGAAAATACTTCTTTCATCCTGTCTGCAGTAGCTGCAATGAATGTAAAAGTATTCGTATATCTGTCAATGATTACCACTATACAAAATCACAAAAAAAATCTATTAGACGAAACAAAAATACTGAGATTATTGTTCAAAAACCTTCACTTACTACAGCACATATAAACCTTTACAATAAATACCATACATTCAAACATCACAAAGATGGTTGGACACATAGGAATATCTCACAAAGAGAGTACTATGAAAATTTTGTGGATGGTGCAAATGATTTTGGAAAAGAGATACTCTACATTATAGATGGAAAACTTGTAGGTGTTGATTTAATCGATGTACTAGATGATGGAATCAGCTCTATATACTTCTATTATGATCCTAGCTATGGACATCTCTCATTAGGAACATATTCTCTTCTTTACCAAATTAAACTTGCAGAGATACTTGAACTACCATGGATATATTTAGGTTACTGGGTTGACGGATGTAAAGCCTTCGCCTACAAACCAAAGTTTCAACCTCAGGAGTTGCTGGATGGATTTCCTCATGTATCAGAAGAACCCTTGTGGGAGACTTGGGACAAACCGGAAAATTAATACTAAATTAAATTTAACTCATACACGCAAAATAGTCTATCTTGCACACATCTATGAAATACCAAAGACTCACATTAGCTATGGCTAGTGCTTCATCTTGGGTATTTCATATCTGCGTACAATCTAAACCTTTATCGTACATGATTTAAATTTGATTTTGTATAACATTCCCGTAGGGTGCTGTTTAAACGCACCACGTAATAAAAGATGCATATAATAAAAATTTCGCCGTAAGGGCTAACATATAATGAATAAGAGCCTTTCGGCAATCGTGTAATCATATACATGTTTCCTTATGTGGTGGGTAATTGCCCACCCTACAGTTTTCTGCACCATTTTAAAAATAGCCTGTCTGGATTTATTCTCTTATCTATATCTATATTTTTAATTATAGACTCTGCTAACAGTTCAGCCATATACGGAGCAAAAACAAATCCCCTACCACCC
>Ga0256827_10001248_pt1 | contig 16208 bp, 12 predicted proteins | sample CV84metaG_FD_185977 | JGI IMG/M metagenome (GOLD analysis project Ga0256827, IMG submission 185977) | Hydrothermal vent microbial communities from East Pacific Rise, Pacific Ocean - CV84 | ecosystem: Environmental > Aquatic > Marine > Hydrothermal vents | place: Pacific Ocean: East Pacific Rise... | reverse complement strand
ATAACTGTAATATTTTGTCCTATGTGAAAAACTTCTTTGGTCTTAAAGAGTACAGCTTGTTGTGTGGCTCCACCCTGTGAAAAAGTAAAACGTCGATGCTCTTTCTCTTTTCCCATATCATTCACATCTTCTATGGTCACATTTTTACTTATAAACTTTGGTCGTGGGTTTCCTTGACCATATGGTTCGTAAGACTTCATCATATTCACAAGTTTAAAATCTATATGTGAAAAACTCAACTCACCTAAAATATCTGGGTCAAAAGAGCTCTCATCATAATCTTCTGCAAGATAGTTTTTATTGATTTCTTCTCTAAATTTCTCCAAGTTCTCTTTGGGTAGACTCAAACCTATGGCTGCATCATGTCCTCCAAACTTGTTGAGCAGAGGGCGACAGGGATTGGTGATTTTAAAAAGATTACAGATGTGAAAACTTCGTCCACTCCCTTTTAGGTCACCATTTTCACTCTGGGTTAAAATAATGGTCGGCTTCTCAAAGCGTCGTCCTACTCGTGCAGCAACAATTCCCACAACCCCTTCATGCCAGTCATCACCAGCCACAACAATGACTTTATCACTAGGGTTAACCAAAGCTAAGGCTTCATCGGTAATTTTTTGCTCTATGGCTTTTCGTTCATTGTTAAAGTCGATGAGTCGCTCTAAACGTACCCGTGCATCATAAATATTTTGACTTAACAGAAACTCTACCGACCACTTAGCATCATCCATTCTTCCTGCAGAGTTTAATACAGGGGCGATTTGAAAACCTATATCATCAGCAGAAAGAGCAACCTTGTCTAACTTCTCCATAAAAGCTCTAATAGCTGGAAGTGTTGTACGATTTAAAAGTTTTAGACCGGCTGTAACCATGGCACGGTTAATATGTTGCAGAGGCATCATGTCAGCGATAATAGCGATGCTCACCAAGCCAAGGTATGACTTAATGTCTATATTGCTCTTTAAAGCCTTGTTTAGTGATGCTATGAGGTACCAAGCGATTTGTGCACCACACACTTCTGCATGTGGAAAAGTACAGTCAGCTTGTTTTTGGTCAACAATGGCAAAAGCATCGGGTACAACAGAAGGTAAAAGATGGTGGTCAGTAATAATAAGGTCAATCCCTTGCTCCTTACAAAGTTCAGCTGCACGTACGGCAGAGATACCATTGTCAACTGTAATGACCAAATCAAACCCAGCTACTCTAGGAATAAGATTTTCAGAGAGTCCATAACCATCGGTAAAACGGTTGGGGATAATCCACTCAAGCTCTACACCAATGTCGTTAAAAAACATCTTCATAAGTGTAGTAGAGGTAACACCATCCACATCGTAATCACCTATTAGCATAATTTTCTCACCTTGATGAATGGCTTTGACTATACGCTCTGTGGCTTTGTCCATGTCTTTAAAGGTTGAAGGTTTAGGTAAGTCGGAGAGTGAAAGAAAACCTTCTTCTATAAAACGTGATTGCAGATTTTTTTCTATTTGTTGAGGGGAGATTTTTGAGTAGAGCATGAATGTCCTTAAATCAACCGTAGGGTACGGCTTTAGCCTACCGTTTTAATTATATTCAATAAATTTTAAAGTTTGGAATTTCATTTGACGGTAGGCTAAAGCCGTACCCTACACATCAAATAATTATGAAAGTTTACTGTTCTCTACTCTCTAAAGCAGTCTTAACAAAAGCCAAAATCGCAGGGTTTGGATTTTGTAGACGTGAAGTAAACTCAGGGTGGAATTGCACACCTAAGAACCAAGGATGATTACTTATTTCGACTGCTTCTATAAGCCCTTGTGATTCACCTGTGATTTCCATACCATTGGCTTCTAATGCTTCACGGTACTTAGGGTTGGCTTCATATCGGTGTCTGTGACGTTCGAAAATAGTAGATGCACCATAAGCTTCACGAAGGTTTGACCCCTCTTTTGTATCACACTCATACTCACCAAGACGCATGGTTCCACCCATAGGAGACTTGGTTGTTCTTACTTGTCTTGAACCAGCAGCATCAATAAACTCATCAATTAAAAATATAATAGGGTTTTCTGTTTCTTTATCAAACTCGATAGAGGTTGCATCTTCAAGTCCTAGTACATTACGAGCAAACTCAACCATAGCCAGTTGCATCCCTAAACAGATACCTAAAAATGGTATATTATTTTCTCTTGCATATCTAATGGCTTCGATTTTACCTTCAACACCACGCTCACCAAAACCACCTGCTACCAAAATACCATCACAATCAATAAGATAATGTTTAGCAGAGTTATTCACAATTTTTTCGCTATCGACCCATTTAATCTCAACATTAGCATCAAGATTGGCTCCAGCGTGAATAAGTGCTTCTGTTAATGACTTGTAAGACTCTTTTAAATCTAAATATTTTCCAACAAAAGCAATGGTGGTTTTCTTTTTAGGTTCAATAATTTTACGTACCAAGTCAGACCAGAGTTGCATGTCTGGTTTTAATTCACCCAAGTTTAACTCTTTGGCTATAGGCTCTAAAATATCTTGAGCCATAAAGTTTAAGGGAACTTCATAGATGGTAGGGGCATCAATCGCTTCAATAACCGAGTTGGTTTCAATGTCACAAGTATAAGCAATTTTACGTTTTATATCTGAAGGAATTCTCTCTTCTGCTCTTAAAATAAGCATTTGAGGAGTAATACCAATACGACGCAACTCTTGTACTGAGTGTTGAGTAGGTTTGGTTTTTAACTCACCAGCTGTTCGAATATAAGGCAGAAGCGTTACGTGAATGTTCATAACATTCTCTTTTCCAAATTCATGTTTCATTTGACGAATGGTTTCAAGAAAAGGCATACCTTCCATATCACCAGTGGTTCCACCAAGTTCAACTATAAGAATATCTTTACCTTTACCAGCAACAACTATTCTCTCTTTAATCTCATTGGTAATATGTGGAACTATTTGTATGGTTTTACCAAGGTATTTACCTTGACGTTCATTTTCTATAACAGTTTTATAGATTCTTCCTGTTGTAAAGTTATTATTTTGAGTTAATGAACTGTCTAAAAAACGCTCATAATGACCCAAGTCTAAGTCTGTTTCTGCACCATCTTTGGTTACAAAAACTTCTCCATGCTCTAAAGGAGACATGGTTCCTGGATCCACGTTAATATACGGGTCAAGTTTAAGAACACCGACTCTAAGACCAGAATGTTTTAAAAGTGTTCCTACACTAGCAGCTGTAATTCCTTTTCCGAGCGAACTGAGTACGCCACCGGTTACAAAAATATACTTGGTTTCATTGGTTAACATTAATAATTTTCCTCTTTTTATGCGATTATCGGCATAATGACTGTGATAAAGTTTTTGTCTTTTAAGACAAAGGGTAGGGTTGGTTCGTTTAATAGAAGTTCAAATTCATTCTCTTCTACTTGAGCAATAAAATCTAGAAGATATCTAGAGTTGACATTTAGTGCAAATTCAGAAGTAATTCCTGTATTTAATACCAATTGATCTTTTGCTTCTTTATTATCTGCTGTTAAAGCTTCAAAAACTATTTCATTTTCTAAAAAAGTTAATTTTATCTCTTGAGATACAGGAGTAACTTTTTTAATTGATTCAATCATCTCTTTTTTTGGGAGTTTTATTGAAATTTTACTCTCATTTGGAATAATTCGCTGATAATCAGGATAATTTCCATTAATTAATCGAGTAAAGAAGTAATAGCTTTCATTTTGAATAATCAAATTGGTGTCATCATAGTAGATATTAATTTGATTCATAAAAAGTTTTTGAATTTCTAAAATAGCTTTTTTGGGAATAATCAATGAAAACTCAAATGAATTTTGACTTTCCATTGTTGCTATGGCTAATCTTCTAGTATCAGTACCTACTAGATTTGTGGTTGACTCTTTTATGTCTAAGAGTGCTCCATTTAATTCAAACTTAGGATTGTTGTTATCAATGGCAGAAGATATTTTTTTAAATCCTTGAATAAGATTAATAGAGTCCAGAGATATTTGAGGTTTATCATCTATTATTGGGAATGTTGGAAAATTAGAAGGATTAAATGTTGGAAGTTTATATTTTGTTCTATTTTGTCTGATTATTAAATCATTTTCAACTATTTCTAAAGTAATTTCATCATTTAACATTCTAATGTAGTCCAATAAGTTTTTTCCATTGGCTGTAAAAGAACCTTCCTCTTCAATAATAATATTATTGCTGTTAATAATTAATCCTATTTCTCCATCTGTAGCTTTGATGGTACAAATGTCATTTTGAGCTTCAAAATAGATATGAGAAGTAATTTGACTTGCATCTTTTTTTTCTAAAAAAGGTTGCAAATTAATGAGTATAGATTCTATTAGTTGTTTAGTAACACGAATTTTCATTTAATCTCCCTATTTTTGTACTCTATATTTCTTTAATAAGTAGTGATAGTAGTAGTTGTTGTTGAAAATGTGAAAAACTATTTTGAAGTAAATAATTGTGGTATTTACTTTGAAAATTTTGACTTTGAGTTATTCACATCTTTTCACTTATTGAATTATATCTTTTTTTAGTAAAAATTAATCACTTTTTGCAGAGTTTTCATTTATATTATTAGCAAACTCTTCTAGTAATACTTTAAAGTTTTCGTTTTCATCTATGGTTTCATTTATTTTTTTCATGGCATGACTGACTGCTGTGTGGTCTTTCATCCCAAAATATACGGCTATTTGAGGCATAGAATTAGGAGTTAGATTTCTTGTTAAATAAATAGAGATACGTCTAGCATTAACAACATCTTTGGTTCTTTTTTTAGATTTAATATCTGAAAGTTTCACATTTAACTCTTTTGAAACATGCTTAACGATGTTGTCTATAGTAATATTGGCCTGTTTTTCAACCAATTGATCTTTAATCACATTTTGTGCAAACTCTAAGGTGAGTTTTTGGTGCATAAGTCCAGCATAGGCATTAAGTTTTATTATCACACCCTCTATTTCTCGGATGTTGTTCCCCATATTGGCAGCAATGAAGTTAATAATGTCTTGGTTAAGAGAAATACCATCAATTTCACATTTCTTTTGAATAATGGCAATTTTAGTTTCAAGCCCTGGTGGTTGTATGTCTGCCATCAGTCCCCATTCAAATCTACTTCGTAGTCTGTCTACTAGACCGGCGATTTTACTTGGTTGTCTATCGGAAGTGATAACTATTTGTTTTTTTGCTTGGTGTAGTTCATTAAAGGTGTGAAAAAACTCCTCTTGGGTTTGCTCTTTTCTACTTAGAAACTGTATGTCATCTATTAGTAAAACATCACATTCTCTAAAGTGATCTCTAAATCTGTCCATGGTTTGAGAACGTAGGTGAGAAGTAAATTTGTTCATAAATTGCTCAAAGGTAGTATAGATAACTTTTTTACCTTCAGCTATTTGATGGTTTCCGATGGCTTGAATAAGGTGTGTTTTTCCTAGCCCAACACCACCATATAGGAATAGTGGGTTATAGAGTGCACCAGGTTTTTCAGCAACAGACTTCGCCGTAGTATAGGCAAATTGGTTAGAGTCTCCAACAATAAAACTATCAAAAGTAAAGGATGGGTTTAAAATGGTACTTTTGGTTTGATTTTTTTGATCTACCGTTGTTTTATTTTTTTGACTGTTTGTTGTTGTTTTTTTTGCTTTTCCAACGGAGATAATTACTTTTGGGGATATACCGTTCTCTACTTCAAAGAGGTGAGCAATTTTATCTTGATATTTTGTTTTAATCCATTTGGCTACGAGCATGTTTGGAGCATAAAATTGTGCTACATTTGATCTTGAAGCTGATTCATCATAGTTCAATGTTTTAATATATCGCTCCCACTCTTTATTACTTATCTCTTGCTGAAGTTTTTTAAGTACTTTATTTCCAATGTTCATATGTGTTCCCAATCTTAATGTGAATAACTATTTGAATATTATCTAAAATTGGCTAAAATATGGGTTTAAAAGAGGGTGTGATAAAGATATTCACACTGTGAATAAAGGTGTGAATGAAAATATTAGGAATCGACCCAGGAACGCGTAATTTAGGTTATTGTATACTGGAATTAAACAGTGAAAAGTATAAGCTTATTGAGGCAGGTATACTTAAATTTAAAAAAACTATGCTAAAAGAACAAATTTTAGAAATGAGTGCTGGTATTGACGCTATATTAGAACTTCATCATGTTGATGAAGTGGCGATAGAAGATATATTTTTTGCACATAATCCTAAAACTGTTCTTAAGTTAGCACAGTTTAGAGGAGCTTTAACTTTTAAAATTCTTCTATCTGTAGGAAATTATGAAGAGTATACTCCCTTACAAGTGAAAAAAGCCATCACTGGAAATGGTAAGGCAAAAAAAGAGCAGGTAGCTTTTATGGTTAGAAGACTTTTGGGTATAAAAAAAGAGATTAAGCCTTATGATATTACTGATGCAATGGCTATAGCCATTACACATGCACAAAGAGTGAAGTTTTCAGGGGTTTTATAGAAGGTAGGGTCTCTTACCCCTCAGAAGAGAGGTAAAATGCTTATATGGTCTATATGGAGTTATTGTTTTTGTGAAGTTTGTATAAATTTATCGTATTCATAAACATCTTTTCTAAAGTTGGTAAGACCATTATGTTTAAATACTGTAAAGTAGGTAGTATGAACTGGTAAACTTTTTGTAAAGTTTAATGTTACTGTTTTTAATGTATCTCTATATTTATCTATGTTTCTTACATCAGATGGTTTAAGACGAGACTTTAAGACTTCTAGGAGTTCAAATGGCTTTTCTATACGCATACACCCTGAACTATAAACACGGTAGCGACGTGAAAAGAGTGATTTATTGTCAGTATCATGTAGGTATACAGAATATTTGTTAGGGAACATAAACTTAACACGTCCTAAGGCATTATCATCTCCCGGGTACTGAACGAAACGGTAAGGCATACTGCTGCTAGGGTCTTTATAGGGTAATAGCATATCTACCGTAAAGTTTTTAATTTCTTTTTGGTTTTTCCAACCTTTAAAAGCATGAATATTATGTTCTTTTAGATAGTTTGGGTGTTCTTGTAGTGCAGGGATTAAGTCTTTACGAACAAGGTTATTTGGAATATTCCATGTAGGGTTTAATACAAGATATTTCATAGACGAAGAAAAAACAGGTGTTGGTCGAACATCTCTACCTACAACAGCATTCATATGTAGTATAGACTCTCCATCTTTAAAGTAATCCATTGTAAAATCTGGAAGGTTTACTCGAATATACTCATTTGGAAACTGATTTGGAAATACTTTTAGTTTATCTAAGTTTGTAACAATACTTTGAACATGTTCTTTCATTGGTCTATTCATGTAATATACAGTAATTTTATCTATAACATTGTTTTGTGTTAGTTTAAAACGCTCTTTATAGTTATGTAAGGCATGTAGTAAATCTCTATCAAAGATATCAGAAGTATTATTTTTATTTCTTAAATCACCTGTAAGAATTAGTCTCTGTTTGATATCGGCTATGTACGGGTATTGGTCACCTACTTTTAAATCTTTAGCATATTTTATACGAGGTAAACCACGAAGACCTCTGTAAAAATAAAGTGCATCTATTAAGTCTTGATGTAATTTTTGTTGAGGTGTGATAGATTTTAAAAAATCATAAATATTTTCACTGGTAATAGCAGCAAAAAGTCTTGAAGCTGATGGTGAACTTTTACGTACCATCTCCCAATTTGCTGTAATGTCTTTTGATTCTTTTAAACCTTTGATTTTATCTTGAACCATGTCCCAGTTTGTATCTGATTGAACAATGAAGTCTGCCAGTTCAACATAGGCACGAGTGAGTAAAATATCCAGTGTTGCCAAGTCGTTAGCATTTGCATCTAAATCCATTTGGTCATTTAGTAAATAGGTATATTGTTCTATTTGACTCTGATATAAATCTTTATATTTGTAATTAAAGTATGGGTCTTGTAATGCCTCTCTTAAGGTATTAAGATTTCGTGCATGACCTATCCATAATGGTTTATTTTGATTTAAACTGTATAATTGACGTATAATATCTCTTTCACTACTGTTTTGTGAAAGTTGATAAGGTTCGTTATTTATAATAGAGTTTAACCTATTATCTAATTGTGTGGAATATAGTGCTGACAGCATAATGCTGAGTAGTAGTAGGTATCTCATATCTGTATCTCCCAATAAGTTTTAAAATATTTATAAAAACTTAATTATTATAAAATTTTTAGAGATATCTTAGCATAAGAGTAAATGAAAAGAGATTACAACCTTTAAAAAAGGTTGTAATTTGAAGAATTTACTAGAATTGGTAACCAGCACCAACAGTTAGACCCCATGCAGATGGGTAATCTGATTTTTCTAAGTAGTTAACAACATCTGTAAATACAGAAAGGTTGTTACCTAGACCATAATCAAGACCAGCACCATATGAGAAACCAGTTTTTGTATCAGCTGCACCAGCAAAGTTTGTTTTTGATGCACCAAGTAAACCATAAAGGTTAAGGTCATCTGTAACATCTACATTTGGTTTAAGATATGCACCAATTTGTTTAAACTTTTCAGCATCATCACTTACTTTAGACATACCATAAGTACCTCTAACTTCTGCACCTAAATAATCCATAAAGTCATAACCAAGTCTACCTGTGAAACCAACTTGTCTATCTTGATCATCTTTTTCTGAAAATAGGTTAGCATTTTCATCATTAACTCTTACAGCAACATCTGTAATACCACCAGCAATGTAAAGACCTAAAGCTTCAGCAACAACAGGTGCAACTACAACTGGTGCAGCCTTTACTACTGGTGCAGGTGCTGGAGCTGGAACTACTACTGGTTCTACAGGAACCACTACAGTTTCTTGTTCAAATACTGGTTCTATAATATCTCCACCAGCAAAACTCATACTTGATAAAGCAATAATTGCTACAATTGATTTTGTTAATTTCATAATCGAAATCTCCTTAAATAATAAAATATAAGTAATTATAGCACAAACTCTGTTACGAAATTCTTTAAATATCAATAAATTAATTATAAAATTAAGCTAGATTTAATATTTGTTCAATATTGTTCTTTTTTGTCATAATATTTTTATTAAATGTATTATTTTAATTATTTTAATGTTTTAATATAGTCAAATTTTTAAAAAGAGCCAATTGTAATCTATTTTCGATATAATTCGCGTAATTTTATTTATAGTATAGGAAATCTTTAATGCAAAAAATCAAAAATATTGCCGTAATCGCTCACGTTGACCACGGTAAAACAACACTCGTTGACCAACTTCTTCAACAATCAGGAACATATGAAGCACACCAAGAGGTTCAAGAGAGAGCCATGGATTCAAATGAAATCGAAATGGAAAGAGGAATTACGATTCTTTCTAAAAACACAGCCATTACTTATGGAGACCATAAGATTAATATTATTGATACTCCAGGTCACGCCGATTTCGGTGGTGAGGTTGAGCGTGTTCTTAAAATGGTAGATGGTGTACTTCTTTTGGTTGATGCACAAGAAGGTGTTATGCCTCAGACAAAATTTGTTTTGAAAAAAGCAATTGGTTTTGGTCTTATCCCTGTTGTTGTTATTAACAAAATAGATAAAGAGGGTTCCGATCCAGACAGAGTTATGGATGAAGTATTTGACCTTTTGGTTGCACTTGATGCAAACGAAGATCAGTTAGAGTTTCCAGTACTTTATGCAGCTGCTAGAGATGGTTATGCAAAACATGAGATGGAAGATGAGAATAAAGATATGGTTCCTCTTTTTGATGCAATTATTGAACATGTTCCATATCCTCAAGGTTCTCCAGATAACGATACACAAGCACAGGTATTTACACTTGACTCTGACAATTTTGTTGGTCGTATTGGTATTACTCGTATCTTTAATGGTAAAGTTAAAAAGGGTGATGAGTACCTATTGGTTAAAGCTGATGGTTCAAAATCAAAATCAAGAGTTTCTAAACTTATTGGGTTTAAAGGTCTTGAGAGAATTGATATTGACGAAGCAGAGGCTGGTGATATTGTAGCAATTGCAGGATTTAACGATATTGATGTTGGAGACTCTCTTTGTGACCCTCAAAACCCAGTAGCACTAGACCCAATGCATGTTGAAGAGCCTACACTTTCAGTTATTATGTCTGTTAACAATGGACCACTTGCTGGACAAGAGGGTAAACATGTAACTTCAAATAAGATTAGAGAGCGTCTTGAAAAAGAGATGGAGACAAACATCGCTATGCGTATGGAGCCAATGGGAGATGCATCTTTCAAAGTTTCAGGTAGAGGTGAGCTTCAAATTGGTATTTTGGCAGAAAACATGAGACGTGAAGGTTTTGAGTTTATGTTGGCAAGACCAGAAGTTGTTACTAAAGAAGAGAATGGTGTTAAAATGGAGCCATTTGAACACTTAGTTGTTGATGTTCCTGAAGAGTTTCAAGGTGTTGCTATAGAAAAACTTGGAAAAAGAAAAGCAAACATGACTTCTCTTACACCAATGCCTGATGGTACTGTTCGTTTAGAGTTTGAAATTCCTGCACGTGGTCTTATTGGATTTAGAAATGAATTCTTAACAGACACAAAAGGTGAAGGTATTATGAACCACTCTTACCTAGAGTACAGAGCATATACAGGAAAAGTTGAAAGTAGAACACCTGGAGCATTGGTTTCTATGGATGATGGTGAAGCAGTTGCCTTCTCAATTTTTAACCTTCAAGCCAGAGGAATTATGTTTATTTCTGCACAAGAGAAAGTTTATTCAGGAATGGTTATTGGTGAGTCTGCAAGACCTGGTGACCTTGATGTTAACCCTCTTAAAGGTAAGGCATTAACAAACATGAGAACTTCAGGTACAGACGAAGCAGTTAAGCTTGTTAAGCCTAGACAAATTACTTTGGAGTCAGCAATGGAGTGGATTGAAGATGATGAGTTGGTTGAGATTACTCCTGAATCAATTAGAATTCGTAAAAAATCACTTGACCCAGTTGTTCGTAAACGTTTAGCACGTGATAAGAAGAACTCTAAGTAAGTTCGAGTAGGGTCGATTTATCGACCTTATTATTTAGTGGTCGGAAAATCGACCCTACATATTTTTTATTTTCCCTATCCACTCATCCAAAGTCTTTTCAAACCCAATTTTAGAACTCTCATAAAACTTCATATTTTTAGACATATAATTTTGCTTAACCCAACCATTAAAATCATGTGGATACAAGTAGTTCACTTTGTCATGTTTTATATTTGCAGGTATGGGGTGAATCTCTCCATCTTGTATCGCTTTGAGTGCAGAATTTATAGCCATATAAGCAGCGTTAGATTTTGGCGAAGAAGCCAAGTAAATGACTAACTGTGATAAAGATATTCGAGCTTCAGGATAACCAATCATCTTTACAATGTTTAGCGTAGAAGAGGCTAGGTTTAAAGCATGGGGATTAGCATTACCAATGTCTTCCGAAGCCAAGATACACAAACGTCTAGCGATAAACTCAGCAGGTTCTCCACCATTGACCAAACGTGCTAAGTAGTAAATACTGGCATCTATGTCTGAACCTCTTATAGACTTTATCATGGCAGAAGCCAAGTCATAGTGAGAGTCAGCTTCTGAGCTTCCTGCTTGTAGAGCATAGGGTCTAATGGACTTTAATTTCTCTATAGTTACTTCAGAGCCTAAAGCTATGGCAGATTCCAAAAGGTTGAGCATGGCACGAACATCACCAGAGGATGAACTTACTAAAAAAGCTTTTGATTCATCGTCTATGTGAATAACTTCTTTCTCTATTATTTTATCGAGTTGTTCACCCAAGGAAAAGTTATTCACATGTTTGAGTTCAAATAGGTGAGAACGTGAACGCATGGCAGAGGTAAGTGAATAGTAAGGGTTTTCCGTAGAAGCACCGATGATGAGTGCAGCGTTGTTTTCCATAAATGGAAGCAGTACCTCTTGCTGATTTTTAGAGAGTCGATGTACTTCATCTATAAAGATTAGAGGTTTTTCCAAAGCATTGGTATAAGTTTTAAAAATTTTTCGTAAATCTTCTACTTTTAGGGTAGTGGCATTGAGCTCAAAAAATGGAGCTTTTAAAACCTTAGCTATGATTCTAGCGAGAGTGGTTTTTCCACAACCAGGAGGACCATAGAAAAATGAGTGTAGAAGTTGTCGCCTCTCTATAAGGGTGCGTAGTACAGCACCTTTGGCTAAAAGATGTTCTTGACCAACTATCTCATCAAGTGAGGTTGGTCGGTACTTTAACGCCAAAGACATTAGAACTTCTTGTTTTTCTTGTTGGGGTTGTTTCTGTTTGAGTTTTTCTGTCGAATACCTGCCAAACGTTTTTTCTCAGCAGAAGCTTCTCTTCGTGCTTGGTCTTCTGTTTGATTTTTCTTTTTCTCTCTTTGACGTTCAGCTTTTATTCTGTCTTCTTCCTCTTTTTTCTCTTGTGCCTCTATTTGACGTATCATCTTTAGGTATTTATGTGTGTCATCATACTCTTTACGTGTAAAGAAACGGCTTTTCCCTGTTGGTAGGTTGTTGAGTTGAATACCACCAAACTCTACCCTTTTTAGGTCAAGTACATTGGCTTCAAAGTGTCCAAAGAAACGGCGAAGTTCTCTGTTTTTACCTTCGGCTATGGTGACACGTAGCTTGGTAAAGTTGGCTCCTGCATTACGTACTTCATAGTGTACAAAAGGTTCAAATTCCATTCCATAAATCTTAGACTTTTCATGACCACCTGCACGAGCATCGTCGAGTATAAGACCTTCTCTCATTGCCTCTTCCATTTCATTTGAAAAAGGTTTGTCTATTTTTATGTTGTAGGTTCTATCTAGGTCACCTTTCATCATAACTTCTGCTACTGTTGGTGAGTCGGTGAGTAGTAGTAGCCCTTCTGAAGCATAATCCAAACGTCCTATAGGAATAAAGTGTCTAAATTTACCTGGAAGTTTGTGAAAGATAGTGGTTCGTCCACGGTCATCTTTACGGGTGACCAGTGTCCCTTTTGGTTTGTTAAAAACAATCATGGTCAGTTCTGTACGTTCTTTAACGTGTAGACCATTGATAGAAACTTCATCACCTTCTTTAACATCGTAGGCGAAGTCTTCTATTTTTTTACGATTAACTGAAACTTCTCCAGCCTCTATAAGTTTGTCTGCTTCACGACGTGAATACTTGGTGTTGTGTGAGATGTATTTGTTGATTCTCATTATTTTTCTTCTTACATTTAAGTTGATTTGGGGGTTGTGAACTCTATTCACATTGATTATGTGAATTATAACATAATGGTGATTTACTTTAGCGTATTAAAGTTTATAAGGTTAAACTATGAAAATTATACATAAGGAAAAAAATGAAAAAATTACTGCTTTTATTACTTTTGTCTGCTTTTATTCAAGCCAAAACTATAACCGTTGCTGTGGCTGCTAATGTTTCGTATGCTATCGATGATTTAAAGGCTGAGTTTTCTAAACTCTACCCCGATACAAAAGTACAAATTATCTTAGGTGGAACAGGTAAACTGGTTGCCCAGATAAAACATAAAGCACCCTATGACATCTTAATGGGAGCCAATATGATGTACCCTCAAAGTTTATATGATGATGGCTTTGCAGTGACACGACCTTTGGTTTATGCTCAAGGTTCATTGGCGTATCTGAGTGTGAAAAAGCAGGAGTTTTCTAAAGGGATGGAGCTTCTACTTAGTGATGATGTGAAAAAGATAGCCCTAGCTAATCCTAAAATAGCACCCTATGGTATGGCAACAGTTGAGGCGTTAAAAAATGCCAAGGTTTACGACAAGGTAAAGTCTAAGTTTGTCTATGGGGACTCTATATCCCAAACAGTCACCTATGCCACCAAAGCAGCCGATTTAGGTTTTATAGCCAAGTCATCTCTCTACTCTCCTCAAATGGCTCATTTTAAAGAGGGTATAAACTGGGCAGATGTAGACCCCAAACTCTATACTCCAATAGACCAAGGAATCGTCTTACTTAAGCATGGAGAAAAGTCAGCAGAGGCTTCTGCTTTTTATGCATTTATTTTCTCTAAAAGGGCAGAAGAGATATTTAAAAAGTTTGGGTACATCATTCCATGAATAGATTGACAGCTACTGTAAAAGAGATAGTCAATATAGACAACTTACACATAACTACTTGTCAACTGGGTACGCAAAGCCTAAAAATGGTGAGTTTAGAGCTTTGTAAAGTTTTAGAAGTTGACAAAGAAGTAAACCTAAGTGTAAAGTCAACCAATATATCACTTGCCAAAAACTTTAGAGGTGATATAAGCATTTTAAATCAACTAAAAGCAAAAGTTGTAGCTGTTAACAATGGACAACTACTTAGTTCCATTCAAGTAGATGTAGAGGGCTTTACACTGGAGAGTTTGGTTACGTTGGAAGCTTCTTTGAGTATGGAGTTATCTGTGGGTGATGAAGTGTTGGTTCTACTTAAAGGGAGTGAGGTTTCGGTTTGTGGGTAGGGTGCTGTTTTCCAACGCACCGTTTAATCAAACTTACATAAAGTAATGTTTCGCCGAAAGGCTTAAAAGAGCTTTGTTATAATACTTCAAGAGTAAAAAGGAATGTTTAGATGTCAAATATAGGAAAACTACAAAGTTATATAATAAATTATCTACTTACTAATAATGGAAAAATTATTATGCTTTCAGGAGTGTGGGGAAGTGGTAAAACTCATTTTTGGCATCAGGCTCATGATAATTCAATAGAGTATCATTTAGCCCAATCTGAAAAGGCACATATCTATATTAGTCTTTATGGTAAAACCTCTTTAAAAGCTATAGAAAATGAAGTATTTATAAAAGCATATAATAGAAGTATAAAAAAGAATAATGATAAACTAGATGTTATCGAAAAGTTATCTTCTACATTCTCTTCCTCTTCTGTTATAAGTCTTGTAGAACAAGTTAGTGGATATAAATTAAAAAATATTTTAGAACTGTTAAATAAAGGGAATAGCTTTTTTAAGAAAAAGAAATCTACTAATTTTATAAAAGAGTTGGTTATTTGTTTTGATGACTTTGAAAGAAAATCAAAAGATGTTAATCTTAATGATTTATTTGGATTTATTACCAATTTATCTTTAGAATTTGGTGCAAATATAGTCATTATTTTAAATGATGATGTATTTAATGAAGAGGATAAAAAAGTTTTCTATAATCTAAAAGAGAAATCTGTAAATAAATTTCTAAAATTTAATCCATCAAAAAAAGAGCTTTTTGATATGATTTTTTCACTTTATACAATAGATGATAAATATAGAGATATTCTATTAAGCAGTATTTTAGAGATAAATGTTTTAAATGCAAGAATTTATAAAAATATTTTTGAAAATTTTGAAGAGTTAATTGAACAAAATAAAAATTTAACAGATAGTGAAATTCGATTTTTTGTTTTGAGTATTATTAATTTTAATCTTACGCATAAGGTTTTTAAATTTTATGATTATCCTGAAGGTTTTGAAGATTGGAAACTTCCTACATTTTTTTTAACATTAAACCAAGCTCCTACAAAAATGATTAAATCATTAAATACATTATTTATTCAAGATGATAAACGTTTTAATATTAAAATAAATTTAATGTCTACTATAAAATCATGGATTGAGTCTGACTATAAAACAGTTGAAGAACCAAATGCGAAAATTGAACATAAAGCTACAGAAGGACTTATCGAAGATTTAAAAGTTTTTAATAATTATTCGGATGATATTTGGTCATTTTGGAGATTAGAAAAAATATTAAATTTTCGAGATAATGTTTCTATTGAGAAACAACAAATAATTAATAGCTTTATTGAAAATGGATATTTATAATCAATGATAGAAACCCTAAAAACCCTAGACCTAACCCCTTTTATACTTTCGTTTAAACTAGCAGGATTAACTACGCTAATACTCTTTTTTATTAGTTTGCCTTTGGCATGGTATCTGTCTCAGACCAAGTCAAGGTTTAAACCTTTACTAGAAGCCCTAACAGCATTACCTATAGTTCTACCACCTTCTGTTTTAGGTTTTTATATCTTGGTTACTTTTGCTTATGTAGATTTAAACTTTTCGTTTACTGGTTTGGTTATCGCTTCATGTTTTTACTCTTTGCCTTTTATGGTTCAGCCTTTGCAGGGTGGGTTTGAGAGTTTGAACAAAAACATGCTTGAAGCCTCTTATATATCTGGGAAGGGTTCGTTTACTACTCTGCTTAGA
>Ga0256827_10001247_pt1 | contig 16214 bp, 16 predicted proteins | sample CV84metaG_FD_185977 | JGI IMG/M metagenome (GOLD analysis project Ga0256827, IMG submission 185977) | Hydrothermal vent microbial communities from East Pacific Rise, Pacific Ocean - CV84 | ecosystem: Environmental > Aquatic > Marine > Hydrothermal vents | place: Pacific Ocean: East Pacific Rise... | reverse complement strand
AGGGTGCTTCGATTTACCCTTAATCCTTTGGAGGTATTTTATCACTTTTACCTCTATTTTTATTATACAAGGGTGCTGTTTTTCAACATATCAAATATTGGTATAAAAGAGAAGGCTTTTTCTTTTTAATCTCCAAATATTTCTTTGCTTTCATAGGCTTTGGTTTTATGATGGGTTAGTGGTGCGTTAGAAAACGGCACCCTACGAATTCTTATTAAAACAAGCTCATTTATTATATTGATTTTGGCTGTAGGGTGCTGTTTTCAACGCACCAAATGTTGGCATAAAGAGAACGCCTTTTTCTTTTAAATAGCTAGAATATTTTTTGTTTTATAGAGATAAATTTTATGATGGGTTCGTGGTGCGTTAGAAAACAGCACCCTACAGCCGAATTGTAAAAAATATGACAATTTGACATATTTTTGATTTATTTTATTCTTTTTTGTTAAAATTGGAAATGGCACAATATAAACGAATTTTTTTAGCAGGATATAGCTATTATCTTACCATTGTTACATATAGACGTAATCCTATTTTGATAGATAATATTGAACTGTTACGAGAGAGCTTTCGTGAGAGTAAACGTTATTTTAAATATCGGATAGATGCTATTGTGGTGTTGCCTGACCATATACACATGATTATTACACCACAAGTTGCAGATGAATATCCACGAATTGTTAAATCTATCAAATATTATTTTTCTAAACATTATAAACTTGAAGAGGAGTTAGAACAATCAGCTTCACGATATAGGCGAAAATATAGACCGATATGGCAGAAATGATTTTATGAACATGCAATAAGAGATGAAAAAGATTATCTTCGATGTTTGGAATATATACGAAATAATCCTCTAAAACATGAATATGTAAAAGATGATAAAGTATGGAAGTATTCATCATTCGCGTAGGGTGCTGTTTTCCAACGCACCAAATATTTGCACAAAAAGAACATTTTTTATTTTATCGAGATAGATTTTATGATGAGGTTGGTGGTGCGTTGGAAAATGACATCCTCTAATGGTTTCGTTAACTTTATATAACATATAGGCTATCCTTATGGTATAATATCCCCAATTAAAACAGAATAATATAAGGGAAATAACGTGCAAAAAGAACCAATGTTAAAAGTGACATTTGATAGGCTATCTAAAGAGTTAGAGCAACTAAAAACTGTAGAGCGTGCAAAGATTGCAAAGGTTATTGATACCGCAAGAGAGTTGGGAGATTTAAAAGAGAATGCTGAATACCATGCAGCCAAAGATAAGCAGGGGCTTATGGAGGCTAGAATTTTGGATTTGACTGATTTGGTTGGAAGAGCTCAGGTTATTGACCCTTCTACTCTGCTCCATGAGCGTGTTAGTTTTGGCTCTACAGTTGAGTTGGTTGACCAAGAGGATGATAGTGAAGTGACTTATACCTTGGTAGGTTCTCAAGAGTCTAATCCTGATAATGGTTTAATCTCTATTGGCTCTCCAATGGCAAGGGCATTGCTTGGAAAAGAGGAGGGCGATGAAGTTGCGATTGTACTCCCCTCTGGAAAGAAGATGTTTGATGTTGAGTCTGTTTCATATAAAGAGATAAATCTGTAGGGTGTGTTTGCTAACACACCATTTATTAAAGTTTAAATAGTAAAAAGAGAAAAAATGGTAAATGTAGGTATTGTAGGGGCTAGTGGTTATACAGGTTTAGAGTTGGTAAAGATGTTATTGACTCATCCTGAGTTTGTATTAAAATATTTGGCAACCACTACAGGCGATACGGTAATAGAGGCGATTCATCCATCACTGGTAGATGTTATTACCTATCCTGTAGAGAAAGCTTCGGTTGAAGCTGTGGTTGAGAGTTGTGAATTGGTCTTTTTGGCTCTACCTCATAAAGCCTCAATGGGATTTGCAAAAGAGTTAATAGAAAAAGGTGTTAAAGTTGTTGATTTATCAGCAGATTATAGACTCGATTTAGAGACGTATGAAGAGCATTACTGTGAGCATGAAGACAAAGAGCATTTGAGTGATGCTGTTTATGGTTTAATTGAGTACTATCGAGAGGATTTAAAAAAGGCAAAGCTGATAGCGGGGCCTGGGTGTTACCCTACAGCAACCCTGCTTGGAATTTTGCCTTTTATTCCTTATCTTGACCACAATGCACCTCTGTTTGTTGATGCAAAATCAGGAGTAAGTGGGGCAGGGAAGAAGCTAAGTGAGACAACCCACTTTGTGACAGTCAATGATAATATCTTTGCCTATAATCCACTAAAACATCGACATGCTCCAGAGATAGCCGAGAAGATAGAAAAAGTACATGGTGTTAAAATGAGTGTTAATTTTGTGCCTCATCTTATTCCTGCAACACGTGGAGAGCTGGTCTCGGTTTATGCAACATTAAAAAAAGAGGATATTGACCCATTAGAGGTATTAAAAGAGTTCTACAAAGATGATATGTTTATTAGAATTCGTGAGAAACCTGTAGATATTAAAAGTACCGCAGGAACACATTTTTGTGATATTTTTGCCATGAAAAATGGTAATGGTCTTTTTGTAAATTCTGCTATTGATAATCTGCTTCGAGGAGCAAGTTCACAAGCCTTGGTAGGTGCAAACTTGATGTGTGGATTCTCTGAAGGATTAGGCATTCCTACGATTGCTTATATTCCTTAGAGGTAAAACTCATAAGGTGCAATTGCACCTTACTCAGAAGGCATTGCCCCTTTATCTGGGAGTCGAATAACAAATGAGGTCTTTTTGTTTAATATACTAAAGGCTTCGATGCTTCCTTGTACTCTCTCTATCATATTTTTACTCATATAGAGTCCCAATCCTGTACCTTTTGTTTTGTGTTTAGTGGTAAAGTATGGTTCAAAAATATTTTTTAGAATAGGTTTCGAGATTCCTCCTGCATTATCACGTACAGCAATAATCAGTTCATCTTTTTCATGGTAGACACGAATAGAGATAAGACCATCTTTGATTTTTCGCTCTTCAAAGGCATCTCTGGCATTGTTAATTAGGTTCATAATAACATGCTTAAAGTCATTCTCGAACCCTTTATAGGTTATATCTTCAGGACAGTCAAGCTCAATATGAATATTTGATTTAACAAGAGTCTCTTTGATTAAAAGAATGGTCGAATCGATAGTCTTTTTTATGTTAAAAGTTTGTGCCATATCGGAGTGGTCAACAAATCGTCTAAAGTCTTCAATGGTATCTGAGAGGAACTGTACAGAGTTGTTGACTTTTTTAGCTAGCTCTTCTAAATCAATCTCATCCGAGCGTCCTAGTTTTGCTTTAATAAGTGTGTCATTCATAATCCAAGATACTGTATTGAGCGGTTGTCTCCACTGGTGGGCAATATTTTCAAGAATCTCTCCCATTGAAGCCAAACGAGACTGTTGGTTCATAATCGCATTTTGTCGTTGCTCTTTTCTTACTGCACGATTAATTTTGACTTGAAGCTCTTTGTTTAAATCCTCTAGCTGTTTGGTTCGTTGATTAACCATGTTTTCTAGGTTTTCAGTTAAAAGGTTCAGCTCATTGGCTGTTTTGTGCATAATCGAGTAGAGGTTTTTATTTGCCATCTCAAATGGTGTAATATTTTTATCTGTATACTCTTTTAGTTCAATAAACTCGGTGTTTGATTCAGAGATAGCGGCCATAACAAAAGTGTGGTTATGTGCTGTATTTGGCTGATTTTCAGTGTTATAGTACTCTTGAATTGTGCTATATCCAAAAATATGATTATTGTCTTGAATATTTGCGATGTAGTGAATAATTGGAATTCTAAATCCATACTCATAAGAGATACATGACCCAACCCATAACGCTTGTGCAGGAGTTGTAGAGAGGAAATTATAAATCTCTTGGGTTCGGTTCATCATTGCATTATAGTTACCAATAGAGAGTTGAACAATATCCCCCTCTTTTAGACCTTGAGCCATCTGAATACTTTGGTTAGAGAAGTTACTTTCCAATATATTTGCAGTATAGGATAGGTTATTCTTACTAATATAGAGAGGGACTTGTAGAAATACAGAGGGATTCTCTTCTATATTAGGAAAATATTTTTTATAGATGTCTAGAGCAGGGCTTTGATTAATTGTTAATATGTTGCTCCCCTTTACTTTGGTAATTTTTTTCTTTTTTGAGATTGGTTTCCAATCAAAAGCTTGAAAAAGTTCGACCGTAAGGTCATCCCCATGCATAAAGATAAGTATAACTGCTCTGTTATATATAATTCCATTATGAAATACAAATGTATTGGCTGAGTTATGTTCTTTGTTTGTCGATCCTCCACCAAAAACTTTTAGGTGTCCAAATGCGATACCTAAATCGTTGATATAGTTTGCTGTATTGGGTTCATTGTAGCTAGAGAGAATCTCTAAAGCTTTGGTATTTGGTTGAAGATATTTCTCAATCATAAAAATATCAGGCTCTTGATCTTGACCTTTAACGTGATTTTGATTAAGGTCTAAAACTAAAGAGGAGATGGTACTGGTTGCAAACTCAATAATAGAGATAATAGGTTGAGTATTAAGATCGGTTACTCTATGATTAATAAAGCTTGTAAAGCTTTGCATCCCTACAATTGTAGCTAAGGGAAAACTCTTTTCTAAGTTTTTAAGAAGCTCTTTAAGCTCTGCTCTATTGGCACTTGAAAAGTTAATTTCTATCAGTAGCTGTTCGCTATTTTTTATCTTATTCTCTTCTACCCAAGATAAAAAAGAGTCATGTTCGTCATAATAGTATACAAGTTGTTTCATAGGAGTTTTAGCCTTTATTTAAATATTTTAGAGCCGATTCGCACAAGGTTTGCACCACATTTAATAGCCAATTCATAGTCGTTACTCATGCCCATAGAGCAGATGGTAGCGTTATCTCTATTGAGCTTCTCATAAATCTTATAGGTCTTTTCAAAACTTTTTTGAATTAGAGCCGTATCTTGACTATGAGCACCAATACTCATAATTCCTTTTAGATTAATTTGAGGACAACTCTCTGTTATTTGAGTGTAAATATCCTCTGCCTCTTCACTAGAGACTCCTGATTTTGTTGCTTCATTTGCTGAATTGATTTGAAGTAGACAACTCATTGTTTGGTTTTTCTGTTCCAAACGTTGATTGAGTGCTTGGGCTAGTTTAAGTGAATCTAGTGATTGAAAAAGCGTAGGGCGAAGCTCTATGAGTTTATTGATCTTATTGCTCTGTAGTGTTCCCATCATGTGCCACTCTAGTGGTAAATCCTCTAGGCTCTGCATACGACTCTCTAGTTGTTGTACTTGATTCTCTCCAAAGGCACGTTGCCCTAGTTGGTAGAGTGTTTTTATACTCTCTTCATCGGAGTATTTCCCTACCGCTACCAATTTAACAATATGGTGTTCACTAACACTCACTCTTGCTTGTTCTATATTCCATATAACTTCGTCTAGATTTTTTCTTAATTGTTCTTTTGACACACTTTTTCCTTTATCCTATTAGTCTATTTATATCGTTATATAATCCTATGAGCATCATGGTTAATAGGATTGACCACCCTATTAGTGTCAACCGATACATAATCTCCTCATTGGGTTTTCGCTTGGTTATCATCTCATAAATATTGAAGACAATGTGTCCTCCATCAAGTGCAGGGATAGGGAGTAGATTGAGTACCCCTAGATTGACTGAGATGAGTGCTGTAAAAAAGAGTAAAGCCATCACTCCTACACTTGAAGCTTTTGCAGTTACATCTACAATCGATACAACTCCACCAAGCTGTTCCATAGGAACAAGTCCCGAGAGAAGTTGTTGAAGTCCTTTGACAATGAGTAGAGAAGCATTTTTTGTCTGCATGTAGGCATAGTCTAATCCCTCTGTCAGACCATACGATATACTTTTTGTAGCATTAATATCGGGTTGAATTCCTATCAATTTTCGTTCAATTACCTCGTTAAATCGATTTCGAACTTTTTGAAGTGTTGGTGTTATTGTTAAGTCAATATAGTTATTCTCTCTTAGAACTGTAACTTGTAGTTCGTTGGCAGAGTGATTGATAGTTTTTCCTAAATCTTCCCAATATATAACAGGCGTTTTGTTAATTTGAGTAATAGTATCTCCTACACGCATACCTGCTAGATAGGCAGGTTGTGTTTGATTTATATCTCCCACTGTAGCTAAAAGTTTAGGTACGCCCATAAAAGAGATAGATAGATAGATTAAAAATGCTAAAAGAAAATTGGCAAAAGGACCTGCTAGTAGAATGATAATTCTCTGCCAAGGTTTTTTTATGTTGTATGAGTCTTCATCATAGCTTACAAATGTAGGGTCTGTATCATCTTGCCCTTTCATCTTGACATAGCCACCCAAAGGAATCATAGAGAATCGCCACTCTGTCTCTCCTACTTGTTTTGAGAAAACTTTTTTTCCAAATCCTATACTGAAAACATCAACTCTTACTCCAAAAAAACGTGCTGCTGTAAAGTGTCCTAGTTCATGAAAAAATATAAGAAACGATAATATTAATAATGCTGTAAAAATGCCCAACTAGATATCCTGAAATTTTTTTAGGCATTATACCAACCTATAGGTTAAAAGGGTATAGATTCTATTTTGGAGTAGATTCTTTAGAAGAAAAATAAATGAGTTATGTTAAAATGTAATATAGAAATGACTAAAACATTAAAGGACGGTTAGTATGGAAAAAAAAGAAGAGATTGTTGAACAGATAGAAAAATCTGTTGAGCAGGAAGTTGTTATTGAACAGAGTATCGAACCTATTATGGTCAGACCTAAAAACAAGATATCGGAAGCCAAAGATTTAATTATTAGCTCTCAAGAGTTGGTCAAAGATGTTGATAGAGACATAGAGGAGTGTCAAACAGGTGTCTCTAAGGCTGCAAGTGATTTTGATAAAAAAAAGAGATTTCTCATTAATGAACGACTAAAAAACTCTGAAGAACTTCTTCGGAAAGTGGGTGTTGAGTATGGAGAAGAGAGTAATACTCTTGAGAATTTTGAATTAGCCGTTGATGCAACAGTAGGGGATAAACTCTCTATCAAAGATATATCTTCGGGGCGTTTTTCTGGGCTGATTCTCTCTCTCTTTGTTGCTTTAGCTACTTTTGGAACGTGGATATTTTTTGCAACAAAAAATTTGGGTATAACATTGGATGTTAATAGTATAAATCTTGAATTTATTGAGAGCCATAGAGATGCTGTTTTAGCATGGATTGGTGGAGGTATGACAGGAGGTACAGGAAATCCTATGACAGGTATGGTTATTCTACTGTTTACAACTATTGTTGCGGGCTGGGTACTCTATGCACTTCGTCTCTATTTTAAAACAGAGAAAAATCTAAAAGTGGCAAAAAAAGCATATGTTGAGTCACAAGAGTACTCTTATGTAAAGGATGAATCAAAAAGAGAGATGTTAAAGATAGATGGGCATTTAAGAGATGTTATTATGACCATTGATGATTTTAGTATAGTGCTAAATGAACAAAATGCTATATTGAAACGTATTATTCATGTTGAAGGTATTTCAGATGAAGATAGGGCGTATCATCCTTCATCAAAAAGAGTCATGGATGATACTCAACGGGTTATGGGTGCCATTGAAAGATTACTTAATACTTCAATTACAGATGGAGGAAAAGTCAATCCTCAATCGGTTCAACTCCTTGCTGTGGCAAGAGGTGTCTATAGTGAGTTTATTGCAAAGATATATAACTAATCTATATCTTTACACTTTTAAAAAAGTCTCTTACATACTCATACCCTGAGTAGAGTGTAAGAGCAACTGCTATCCAAAGAAGAGTCTCTCCTCCGTACCATCCCATCAGTAAAAAGCCAATAGCAATCATCTGTGCTACTGTTTTGACTTTACCCATCCATGAAGCTGAAATCTCTAATCCCTCTGCAACTGCTGAGACACGAAGTCCTGTAATAAAAAGCTCGCGTGTAATAATAAGAAATACTGCCCAAGGAGAAGCGGTTCCGAGCATCATTAAGCCTAAAAAACCCGCAAGGGTAAGCATCTTATCGGCTAAAGGGTCAAGAATTTTCCCCATGGTGGTTATTTGGTTAAATGTCCGAGCAATATAACCATCAAAAAAGTCAGTAGCACTTGCAACAACAAAGATAAAGGCAGCTGTATAGTTAATCCATGAGGGGTGAATGCCATTAAAAATCTCTGCATCTTGATTGACTAACAAAAGAAACATGACAGGAGCTAAAAGAAGGCGAATGAAAGCAAGAATATTGGGGATATTTACAATTTTGTTATTTTGCATAAAAAAGATTATTCCTTATATATATTTGGAATTTTTAGGTTCGATTTTATCGAACATGTTCCCACGTAAAATGTGGGAACAAGAGTACGTAAACGTTTATCTAAATGTTGTTCCACCATCAACTACAAGTGTTTGACCTGTAATCCATGATGCTTCATTCGTACACAAAAAGTAGACAGCACCAGCTAAATCTTCGGGGCTTCCCATTCTGCTAACAGCTGAACGTTTAATGGTTTCTGCTTTTACCTCTTCGTAGTTAGTAAAGGCTTTGAGTGCATCGGTATCAATTGGACCACCTGAAACGGCATTAACTCTAATTCCCATCTCTCCAAGCTCAACAGCTGCGTAACGGCTCATCGCCTCTACTGCTGCTTTGTTTGTTCCATGTCCTGCATAGTTATCAATATAGATGAGGTTTCCTGTTGAACTTAGGGTAACAATGGCTCCCCCACCAACTTTCTCCATACGTTTTGCAGCCTCTTGCGAACCACTAACAAAAGCACCAACTGTTGCTGTATAGATATTGGTAAGACCTTTTTTAGGTCGTAGACGCATAAATTTACCATAGCCACCAACAACAGGACGACCATAAATCATGGCATTACTAACGAAAAAGTCAATTCTATCAAAATCTTCATCAATTGCTAAAAAGAGGGGTTTAAACTCATCCAACTCTAAAATATTTAGAGGATAAGCACGTGCTTTAATACCATAGGTAGCCTCTAGATTAGAGGCAATTTCATTGGCAATCTCTTGATTTGAGTTGTAGGTAAATGCAACATTTACCCCTTCGCTAGCAAACTTTTCTGCTACTGCTTTACCAATTCCTTTTGTTGCTCCTGTTATAACAACTGTTTTACCTTTGTTACTTGTCATCTATGCTCCTGCTATATTATATTTTTTCATAACTTCTTCGATTCTGTTCATGTTCTCTAGGGATGGTGGAACAAGAGGTAGTCTATACTCTAGTGTATCGATAAGACCTGCAATATACATCGCCGCTTTAACAGGGATAGGATTACTCTCGCAGAACATCACTTTATTAATCTCATAAAGGTTGTCATTAATTGCTTTAGAGGCTTTAAAATCGCCTTTGAGTGCAAGATGTGCCAGTTCCGATTTCATGTCTGGTAACAAGTTTGATGTTACTGAAGTAATCCCTTTGCCTCCATTGGCTAAAATAGGGTAATCAATAGCATCATCTCCTGAAAAAACATATAAATCAGGACGTTTTGATAATAGCTCTACTGTACGTTCAATAGAGCCTGTTGCCTCTTTAATTCCAAAGATATTTGGAACATCATCAAAGAGTCTACAAACTGTATCGGCTGAGATATCAACACCTGTTCTCCCTGGAACATTATAGAGCATAAATGGAAGCTCTACCGATTTTGCAATGGCTTTGTAGTGTTGGTAGAGACCCTCTTGACTGGGCTTGTTATAATAAGGGCTAACTGAGAAGATAGCATCAACACCACACGACTCTGCATGACGTGCAATATCAATTGCTTCATGTGTTGCATTACTTCCTGCTCCTGCTAAAACTTTTGTATTTGTCCCCTTACATACTTCAACAGCTATCTCTATACAACGTTTATGTTCATCGTGTGTTAGTGTTGCACTCTCTCCCGTTGTTCCTACAGGACAAACGGCATCAATACCGTGTCTGATTTGACGTTCAATTAGTTTAGCAAAAGTTGCTTCGTCTAGTGTACCATTTTTAAATGGGGTAATAAGTGCTGTGGTAGCACCTGAAATTAAGTTACTCATTTATGTTTCCTAAGGATTAATGTTGTAGCGAGGTCATCATTAAAATATTTGTTGGCTATTTTAGTGACCAGTTCAGGCGTAATTTTAGCTAAATTCTCTTCATATTTAAGTAAAGGTTCTAAATTTCCTCGTACTAAATAGCTTCCAAAAAGAGAGTTAACGCTTGCAGAGTCTTCAAGAGAGTAGATAAAGTCTGCCTTGGTATTAATTTTGACCTTCTCTAGCTCCTCTTTGGTTACATCGCCTGATTTAATTTTTTCAATCTCTTTATGAATCTCTTTTTCTAAATCCTCTATTTTTACATTAGGGTTAGCCAGTCCCATAAATAAAAATATTCCTTCATCTGTAAGCTCCATATTGTACGCATAGAGCTGATTTGCCATCTGTTTTTTATCGACAATCTCTTGATGAAGACGGCTACTTCTTCCACCACTTAAAATCTCAGAAATAGCAGAGAGTACGACTTGATCTTCATGCTCATAACTTGGAATAGGGTAGGCGATAGCAATAGTATCAACGGTATTATTCTCTTTATTGGTAATCTCTTTTCTAATGCTTCCATCACGTTTTGGCTCAACTAAATTAAGCTTTGGTATCTCTGTGTGGTTTTTTATTTTTCCAAATTTATCTTGGGCAATCTGAAAGACCTTCTCTTTCTCTATATCTCCTGTTACTATTAAAATAGCATTATTAGGTTGGTAGTATTTAGCATGAAACTCTTTGATATCATCAATTGTCCACGTTTGAATATCGTTCATAAACCCAATTGGTGTCCAGTGATAAGGGTGGGCAACATAGTGTGTATTAAAGAGCCTGAAGTACATATATCCCATTGGTGGATTATCAGTACGAACCCGTCGCTCTTCGGCAACAACATCTCGTTCTATCTGAAACTCTTCGTCCTTTAAATTTAAGTTTTCCATAAGCTCTGCAAAAAGTTCTGCAGATGTCTCTAAATTTTTAGATGATGATTTTATATAGTAGTGGGTATAGTCAAACGAAGTAGAGGCATTATTAACGCCACCTTTTGATTTAACAATCTTATCAAACTCTCCAGCTTCAAGATTTTTCGTTGATTTAAAGTTGAGATGCTCTAGCATATGTGCTATTCCACTCTTTCCCATCACTTCATTTCTACTTCCTACTTTATAAAATATATCTGTCGTAATAACATTTGAGTCATTTTTCATGGGAATGACAACAACCTCTAGTCCATTGTCAAGTGTTTTTGTATAGTGTTGTGGTAGCGAGTTTGCCATTAATATTCCTAGTGTACTTATAAGTGTTATAACTGTTTTTTTTATCATGATTGTTTCTCTATATCCTCTTACAGTTTTAAAAAATGCTATTCTAACCAAAAACTATTAAACTCCTTCCTTTGGACTCTTTTAAACTCTTAAAATATATATTTATAATTATTTTCTATATTTATTGTAGATATATCTATTTTGTAATCAATTTGTAACTCTTTTGTTTTATACTTCACTTAATCATTAATAAAGGAGTTTTTCAATTATGAAAAAAGTTTTACTATCAACATTGGCAATCGTCGCACTATCAACAACAGCAATGGCAGGGGAGTCAGTTGTTAAATCACATGTACCAGTACTTAAGTTCTCAGGAACACACTATTTAGGTTTTGTCAATCAGAGTGAAGGTGATTTGTCAAATAAGTTTGAAACAAGAAGAAACTACCTTCAAGTAAAAGCATATTTCAAAGAGAATCCAAAAGATTATATGAGAATTACTCTTGATACTCATGATAATACAGATGGTCAATCAGATGTAAGACTTAAGTATGCATATCTTTACCTTGATAATGTTCTTCCAAATACAGGTGTTGAGTTTGGTCAGGCACACAGACCGTGGATTGACTACGAAGAGCATAATGCTTGGAACTACCGTTCAATCTCTAAAGTTCTTGTAGAGGAGAAGAATGCAGGTCATTTGACTAACTCTGCAGATAGAGGGATTAATTTTAAGACTAAATTGGTTAATTTCTCAAGTGAACTAGGACTATTTAATGGAGAGGGATATCATGATAAAGAGGATGGTTCAAATCTAAGTGCAGAGTGGAGACTTACCGCACACCTTTTAGGGACAGGTAAGAAGAAAGCTAAAAAAAGTTTAAAGTATGCAAATGTATCATTCTTTGGTCAACAAAATAAAGAGAGTAATAAGCACCAAAATGAAGATTTAAACTGGATAGGACTCCACGCTGTTTATAATCAACCAGAGTTCCTTGTTTCAGCTCAATATATTGATGTTTCAGATGCTGATCCAAAATATAAAGGGAGTGGATACTCTGTGAATGGAGAGTATAGAGTTGATTCAAAATGGAATGTTATTGCAAGATACGATGCTTTTGAACTTGATACAGATAGTGAAGAGAAGAAAAGAGCTTTGGCTGGTGTCGCTTATAAGTATAATCATAATGTTGAGTTGATTGCTAACTACCTTAAAGAGGGTGGAGCGAATGATTCACAAGATGCGATTATGTTAACTGCTGCTGTAGAGTGGTAATCCTCTCTATGTGGGTAAATCTACCCACATTTTAGCCCTATATCTTCTACATAGGGTTAAGATGTGGAGAGTTTCATGCTCTTCCTTTTGTAATAATTTCATTTTATACTCTACCTTCTCCTTCTCTTTTTTTTAGGTAGGGTATACTCCTCCTATTTTCTCAATATTTTTAACACTTTGTAACCAGTTCGTTACTGAATTATGATACACTTTATCTATGAATAAAACATCATTAGAAATTGTCATCGTTGAAGACGATGAAGACATTTTAGAGCTTGTTGAGTATCATCTTCAAAAATCAGGTTATGCTATTATGGGATTTACCTCTACAAAAAATGTAGAGCAGTTTCTAGAAGAAGAGAGTCCTGCTTTGATGATTATGGATAGAAATTTACCTGATTGTGAGGGGAGTGAATTTGTAGAAAAACTTCGAGAGTATGGATGTACAATACCCGTTATTTTTTTAACCGCAAAAGATAAAGATAGTGAGTTAGCAGAGGGCTTTGAACGTGGTGGGGATGATTATATATCTAAACCTTTTAAGCCCAAAGAGTTGATTCTTCGTGTTGAAGCACTGTTACGACGCTCTGGAGCGACGAATAGTAAAAAAGTTAAGTATCGAGATTTAATTCTTGATGTCTCAAATCGTACCTTAAGTATAGAGAGAAAAAAAATTGATTTGACGAATCTTGAATTTAAACTACTTCATACTTTTATTAAGACACCAAATCAGACTCTAGAGAGGGATTTTTTACGTGATGAGGTCTGGGGAGATGATAGCAGAAGCTTTCATGATAAAACGATTAATGTAACTATGAATCGATTAAAAAAGAAGATTGATCCCACAGGTAAAAAGGAGTATTTTATTCCTATATGGGGTGTGGGTTATAAGTTGATATAACTAAAAAATGGTAACAAAATGGTATCATTCTTGTAGTTAATATGTAATCAAAATGTTACCAACTTACTCTATACTTGTTTAAATAAAAAACAAAGGGTCTTCTCCATGACATTTTCAAAACTATTAACAACAGCTCTAGTAGCTACAGTTGCTATCTCTTCAGTAAATGCGGATGAAATCAAAGGTCGAGGGGCATCTTTTCCTGGTCCAATCTATAAATCTTGGACTGCTGACTATTATAAAGCTACAAAAAATCAAGTAAACTATACACCAACAGGTTCGGGAGATGGAATTAAATCCATCTCTAAAAGAATGGTAGATTTTGCAGGTTCAGATAAACCTCTGAAGCCAAAATCACTTAAGAAGAAAAAACTTTATATGTTTCCAGCAGTTGTTGGTTCTGTAGTTTTGGCTTACAATATTGATGGTGTTAAAGATGGCGAATTAAAACTTAGTCGTTCAGCAATTGCAGGAATCTTTAATGGTTCAATTGCTTTTTGGGATAACAAAGCAATTACCAAGCAGAATGGAGGATTAAAATTACCACATGAGCCTATAACGGTTGCCGTAAGAGCGGATAAATCAGGTACAACATTTAACTTTACATATTTTTTAAATAAGCTTGACAAGAGTATTAAAGTGAGTAAAAAACCGACATGGAAAGCAAAAAAAGTTATTGCTGGGAAATCAAACTCGGGTGTATCTGCAAATATTCAACAGATTAAAAACTCTATCGGTTATATTGAATTTTCATATAAAGAGAAGTTAGGTCTATCTGCTGCTCAAATTGAAAATAAAGAGGGTAAGTTTATTAACCCAACACTACAATCATTTCAAGATGCTGCGAAGTATGCAGAGTGGACAGCAGAGAATGATTTTTATGCTGTGATTGGAGACCCAAAAGGGGAAACTTCATATCCAATCGTTGCTGCAACATTTATTTTACTTCCAATTGAAAAAGAAAATACCAATAAAAAAGTTACAGCATTTATTGACTGGGCTTATAAAAATGGAGATGCAACTGCTACGGAACTTGGTTATGTCCCTCTTCCAAAAGAGACAAAAGATGCTATCCGAGCATACTGGGAAGCGAAGAAGATTAAATAATCTTCTTCTCCTAGACTTTAGCCCTATTTTTGCATAGGGTTAAGATGTGAGGCTTGTACTACTTCTTGTACTTTTATATTTTTTGAACCCACTTTCTCTCTCCTTTATCATTTAAATCTAATTTAAAATATCAAATCATTAATACAGAGTTCATCTTAGTATAATAAACTATCATTATAATAAAAATAAGGATAAATAATGAAAAAAGCAATAACGTTTGCATTGGTTACCTTGGTAGCAACCCCTATAGTACTTTTAGCTGATATGGATAGATGTGTATCGTGTCATGGTGTAGATTTTGAAAAGAGAGCTTTGGGTGTAAGTAGAGTTGTACAAGATATGAATGAATCAGAGATAAAAGAAGCCCTTGATGGATACAAAGCAGGAAAGGGTGGAGCCATGAAAGAGCTGATGATGGCAGAGGTTAATCTTGGAGTAGATACAGATGCTATGGCAGGAGATATCTATCATGAATCAAGAACCAAAGGGTTCGAAGAGCCAAGTGCTGAATTTATTTTTCAAAAAAGACTCAATGTAAGAACGCTTCATAAATTAAAAGAGAAAATCAAAATAGCAGAGAAAAAAGATATGAAAAAAGTCTCTACAGCAATTAAAGCCACAGCCTTTAATATGTATGCTTACGATAAAACTTTGCAATCAAAAGTGAGTTTCAATGATTTTAAGCCTAAAAAATTAACAAAAAAAGAGATATTTCAAACTGTTACTCATGTAAAAAAATGTGTTGACCACTCTTTCTCTGTTGATGAGATGGTTGTGTGTGAAGTAGAGTTCTTTAGTCTTGCAGGGAATCTTGTTAAAAATGAAGAGAAAAAGATGAAAGCAAAAAGTTTAAAAAATAAAGCCCCTCTATTTACAGGTGAAGGTGCTGTGGATATTAGTCAATATTTAGAGAAAAAATAGTCTTTTATAAGAGGTGAAAATATTCTCTTTTGCCTCTTTTTATCTTGTTACCAAATTGTTACCACCTTTTACTATTATCTATAAATTTAAAATATTTCAGGATAAAAGGTACATAATGGGTGGAAGACTCTTTAAAAGTTTCTCGTTTTTTTCAGCGACACTCTCATTTTTTATTCTTGTTGGTATCTTCTCTATATTGTTTACTTATGCACAAGATTCACTCCATGAATTTGGATTTGATTTTTTAGGTAGTGAAATTTGGGAAGCCGATGAGGATGATGAAGAGATAGGTATATTTGGTGGGTTTATCCCTGTTGTTGGTACAATGCTTAGTACCATTATTGCAATGGCTATTGCAACTCCTTTAGCGATGGGAATTGCAATTTTTCTTACAGAAATTGCACATAAGACACTTATTAAGCCTGTCTCTATAGCTATTGAGCTTCTAGCTGCTATTCCAAGTATTATTTATGGTATGTGGGGACTTTTTTACTTTGCTCCTATTGTTCAGTCTACAGTTGGAGGACAAGGGGTAGGGTTACTTACCGCAGGGATTGTTTTAGCAATTATGATTATCCCTTTTATGGCAGCTATTACACGAGACTCTATGAATACCGTTCCTGATGTACTCAAAGAGTCAGCTTATGCAATGGGTGCAACCAAGTTTGAAGTCATTAAAGATGTGGTTATGCCTTACTCAAAAGGTGGGATTATTGGTTCTATCATTT
>Ga0256827_10001246_pt1 | contig 16222 bp, 11 predicted proteins | sample CV84metaG_FD_185977 | JGI IMG/M metagenome (GOLD analysis project Ga0256827, IMG submission 185977) | Hydrothermal vent microbial communities from East Pacific Rise, Pacific Ocean - CV84 | ecosystem: Environmental > Aquatic > Marine > Hydrothermal vents | place: Pacific Ocean: East Pacific Rise... | reverse complement strand
GTGGGAAAAGATGTGGAATTCAAAGACCTCGGCCTGCTGATCATCGACGAGGAACAAAGGTTCGGGGTTACCGTGAAAGAGAAACTGAAAAACATCAGGGTGAATGTCGATACCCTGACACTGACAGCTACTCCCATCCCGCGTACGTTGCAGTTCTCGCTCATGGGAGCCCGCGACCTGTCGATACTGAACACAGCCCCGCCAAACCGGCACCCGATAAACACCGAACTTCACACTTTCAACGAAGAGGCTATCAAAGAGGCCATCCTTTACGAAGTTGAACGCAACGGCCAGGTATTTTTCATCAACAACAGGGTGCAGAACATTCTGGAACTTGAAGCTCTCATCAAACGTATCCTGCCGGAGATCAGGGTGATCACAGCACACGGGCAGATGGAAGGCCCCAAGCTGGAAAAAATAATGCTCGACTTCATTGCCGGCGAGTATGATGTCCTGATAGCCACTACAATCATTGAGTCGGGCCTTGACATTCCCAATGCCAATACCATCATCATAAACAATGCCCACCGATTCGGTCTTAGCGAACTGCACCAGCTGCGGGGCAGGGTTGGCCGTGCAAACAAAAAAGCATTCTGCTACCTGCTTGCCCCTCCCCTCTCAACTCTTACTCAGGAAGCACGCCGCAGACTAAAGATCATCGAAGAGTTCTCGGACCTCGGCAGCGGTTTTAACATTGCCATGCAGGACCTCGACATTCGCGGGGCCGGAGATATACTCGGCGCAGAGCAGAGCGGATTCATCTCAGACATTGGCTACGAAACGTACATGCGCATACTTAACGAGGCCGTTCAGGAGCTAAAAGACACCGAATACAAAGATCTGTTCAAAGAGGAGAAGGAAAAGAAAGCCAAAGAGTCGATGGAGTTCACAACCGACTGCCTGATTGAAACAGATGTCGAAATGCGTTTCCCCGAAAATTACATTGAAAACATTGCCGAAAGAATGCACCTTTACCGTGAACTCGACAATCTAAACACAGAAGAGGAGATCGCAGTTTTTGAGCAGAACCTGATCGACCGCTTCGGCCCTGTTCCGGAAAAAGCAACAATTCTTTTCGATATTGTAAGGATACGGAGTATGGCCAAACAGCTTGGCATTGAAAAAATAATTTTTAAGTACAACAAGCTTTACCTGTACTTTGTGTCGAATCAGGAATCTTATTTCTACAACTCACTGCAGTTCGGGATGATACTTCAATGGCTGCAAAGCAATCCGGCAAAGGCAGAAATGAAGGAAGGTAAAGAAAAACTTTTCCTTTTCATCAAGGAAACAAGATCAATCGAAAGCATTAAATCACTTTTGGAAGAGATGCACAGTTTTGTTTATGCGAAAGTGGATAAGGGATAAATGGTTGTTTTTCCTTCGACGCTTGCCTGTTCGTCATCTCGTTCTGAACAGACAAGGTCTTTGATGGAAATCCGGGAAAGACATTGCGCCGATGGAAGTGATAACGGACATCGGGGCAATCGTCAAAAAAACGAGAGCCAAACAGTGAGCAAGTTCACTTACCTTCAAAAATAAGGTTTCTCAGTTTCTCTGTTCTCCAAAATATTTGATCGTCCGCAGCGTAGCTAAGAACATCAAATCGTCAACTTAAACACGAAAATACTGTAAACGTAATTTCAGAACTCCTGACCTGATACCTACAAATCAATTCTTTTACAAAAATCACATCGTAAAAATAAAAGTCGCATTTTACAAATACTACAATTCCGTTCAGGGGGTTATCGTTTCTATCTTAATCATTAAAATCATAAGGGTTTTATGTTACGGTACTACGTACCTTTGACGTATAATCCATCATATTTTCTACCAATATTACCGCGGCTCTGCCGCTCAGGTGCAGGTCACCGTAATATTTTCACGCTGTAATTAAAGATTGTGACATGCCTTTTTATACTGGGGCAGGAGTTCTGATTTTTATACAAATACTATCTCCTTACTCTATGCAATGCAAAACATTCCGGCCGATAAGGCCGGAATCTAAAAGCCCCCTCCCAACCTACCACATTTGGAGGAGGAGAAAATTCGTACTGTTGACTGTCGGCATCACTTCGAGTGACACCGACAGTTTTTTAGAAGGTATGCATAGAGTCAGCGAGTTTAAAATCCGAGATGCTGAGATTCCTGCGTACGCAGGAATGTACTACTTCTTAAATGACACACAAACTAAAGAAATGATTGCGACATTACTTTTTGTAGTGGGTCAGGAGTTCTGAATTTCGAAGTCATTCCGACAGTATATCCCACCATAAAAAAGGGGCCGACCTTTCGGTTGAAGCCCCTTTTAACCATGCTAAAGGTGTTTTTATCCACATTTTGACGATCCGCAACTTGTACATATCAGGCATCCTTCCTGATAGATCAGACTGTCGGATCCGCAGTTGTCGCATACTCCTTTTTTTGCTTTAGTGCCGTTTGGAATATATTTTTTCAATGCTCTTTCAACTCCGTTCTTCCAGGTATTTATCGACTCGTTATCGAGCTGTAGTCCTGAAACAAGGTTGATGGCATCTTCGATAGGCATACCATGGCGAAGCACACCTGAGATCAGTTTCGCATAGTTCCAGAACTCTTTGTTGAACTTGTATGAAAGTCCTTCGATTGTTGTTTTGTAACCACGCTTGTTTTCGTATTGAAAATCGTAACGGCTTACTCCGTCGTCATCCCTGTTCTTTATGATCTTACCTTTTGTCACAGACTTAGGAAGGAGTATTCCGTCTTCGTCGTCAGCAAGACCGGTAAATATCTCATAAGGTTTGTTGTCTATCAAACCTACAAAAGCGATCCACTTTTCTTTGTTGTTCTGGAAACGTACAACATCTGCCTCAAGCACCTGAGGACGCTTTTGCGGGAATCTGGACTCATGATTGTCCTCATCGGCAGCTTCTTTCTTGACCTCTTTTTTATTCGAAACAAGAACTCCGGAGCGGCTTCCGTCGCGGTAAACAGTTACACCTTTACATCCGCTTTTCCATGCTTCAATGTACAGATTGCCTACAAGCTCTTCCGAAGCATTTTCCGGCAGATTAATAGTAACACTTATCGAGTGATCAACCCACTTTTGTATTTTGCCTTGCATACGAACTTTGTTGAGCCAGTTAACGTCGTTCGATGTTGCATTGTAGTATGGCGATTTCTTAACAAGCTCATCAATCTCCTCCTGCGAATATTCTTTGCTGACATCGTAGTTATTAGCTTTCATCCAGTCAACGAACTTATGATGGAATACAGTGTACTCTTCCCAGTGATCGCCGATTTCATCCACAAAGTCAACCTTAACCTCAGGATCGTTAGGGTTCACTTTTCTACGTCGCTTGTAAACCGGAAGGAAAACAGGCTCAATTCCTGAAGTGGTCTGTGTCATCAGACTGGTTGTTCCTGTCGGAGCAATGGTGAGGAGAGCGATATTCCTTCTTCCATGTTTCTTCATGTCGGCTTCCAGCTCTTTGTCTTCAGCGAAAAGACGCTGAATGAAAGGGTTGTTTTGTTCTTTTTCGAAATTGAATATAGGGAAAGCACCACGCTCTTTTGCCATGTTCACTGATGAACGATATGCTGCGAGGGCAAGGGTTTTGTGCACCTCTACCGAGAAGTCTGTTGCTATGTCGCTTCCGTACTGAAGGCCGAGAGCCGCAAGCATGTCGCCTTCGCCTGTTATGCCGACACCTGTACGGCGACCTTCAATTGCTTTTTGGCGAATATTTTCCCAAAGTTCTCTTTCAACGCGTTTTACTGTTTCTGGTTCAGGATCAGCATCGATCTTAGCAATTATGGCATCTATCTTTTCAAGTTCCAGGTCGATAATGTCATCCATGATTCTTTGCGCATATCCGGCATGTTCTTTGAAAAGTTCGAAGTTGAATTTAGCTTCTTTTGTGAAAGGTTCTTCAACATACGAATAGAGGTTGATGGCGATCAAACGACAGCTGTCATACGGGCAGAGAGGTATCTCACCGCAAGGGTTTGTTGATACAGTACGGTAGCCGAGGTCGGCATAACAGTCGGGTACCGATTCGCGGATAATGGTGTCCCAGAAAAGTATCCCGGGTTCTGCCGATTTCCAGGCATTGTGTACTATCTTGTCCCACAATTTTCCTGCATCAGTTTCATTAGTTACTTTAGGGTCTTGGGCATCAACGGGGTATTGCTGAATGTAAGGCTTATTGTCAATCACGCTCTGCATGAACTCATCGTCGATCTTAACCGACACATTTGCTCCGGTAACCTTACCCTGCTCAAGTTTGGCATCAATGAATTGTTCGGAATCAGGATGTTTAATCGATACGCTAAGCATAAGAGCTCCCCGGCGTCCGTCCTGGGCAACTTCGCGTGTTGAATTGCTGTAACGCTCCATAAAAGGCACAATGCCTGTTGATGTGATTGCAGAGTTCTTAACAGGTGATCCTTTGGGGCGGATGTGCGACAGGTCGTGCCCTACACCTCCACGGCGTTTCATCAGTTGCACCTGCTCCTGATCAATTTTCATTATGCCGCCGTAAGAGTCAGCATTGCCATCGTTACCTATTACAAAGCAGTTCGACAGGGATGCGACTTGCTGGTTGTTGCCTATTCCCGACATGGGGCCTCCCTGTGGCACAATGTACTGAAATTTACGAAACAGTTCATACAACTCTTCGGTTGACATCGGGTTAGGGTATTTGTTCTCCATTCTTGAAATTTCACGGGCAAGTCTCCAATGCATATCATCGGGGGTTTGCTCGTAGATATTTCCGTCTGCGTCCTTGAGGGCATACTTGTTCAGCCATACACGTGCTGCCAGTTCGTCGCCCTGAAAATATTCAAGCGATGAATTGAATGCCTCGTCATGAGTGTAGACCTTTTGCATTTCGTCAGATTTCAGGTCGATGGTTTTTACTGTCATAATAACTTTTTGTGTTTAAGGGGTTGATAATTTGTATTTTAACTCTGTTTTAAAATCGTAGTTTTCGTAATTGCAAGATAGTTATAGATTGCTTTTTTAGCAAACAATAGAAATCAGATACATTTAAAAGTTGTCAGTTTCAACAACTTATTAAGCTGTTTTTCAAGCATGTAAAAACTTATCAACACACTAAAAGTTATCAAAAAGAAAAATTTGTTTATTTTTTATCTATGAAAAACTTTCCGGTTTTGAGAGGGGTAAAAGGCAACATATCAGTGCTGTTACCCTATAACGGCAGACTAATAAAAGTTGTGAGACAGGTGTAATGATGTTTTTTAATGCCGGAATAAGGGAATAGGCGGCAAGCAAAAAAAAAGACAAAAAAAAAGCAACATCTGAGATGCTGCTTTTTTTTTGTCTTTATCGTTCTTTTTTAGTAAAACTTAATTCTGTTATCTGTTATTTCAGCTGATTTTTTGATTGCATCGAATATTCTGTAATCAACTTTGTAGTTTACGCTTTGTTGAAGCTGGGTTTTCTCCACCTTAGGATCAATGTTCACTGTTGATTCGTTGGTAACGCCAACAACAAATACCGCATTGTTTCCTTTAACAGGAGCTGAAAGAACACCTTTCTTGCTGTTTGTGGCAAGAGCAACCAAGGCCGGCTCGATACCTGCTCCGGTAACCTGCTGATCGGCAAATGTGATACCCTCTGCATTCTGAACGTTCACATCAAGTTTTTTGGCTAACTGGTCGATATTTGACACTCCGCTTTTAAGTTTGTTGATATCTGCTATCAGCTTTTCAGCTTTTTTCTCTTTTAAGAGTTCTCTTTTGATACGATTTTTTACAGTTTCGAGCGACGCAGGCCCTTTCTCGGTTTTACCTGTAAGGATAGCTATTACAAAATTATCGCCTAACTCGTATATCGGAGATATATTTCCAACTTCGTTTTCGAAAGCCCATCTTACAAGCTGACGGGGCGACTGAAGTGTTCCGATGTTTCTATCGGTTGTTTTAATTCCCCTTCCGTAACGTTTAGTCAGGTTATCCTCTTCAATAGCTTTGTTGAATTTTTCGGGAGTATTGTTTAAAGCTGCAAACTTGGTAGCTTTAGAGTAAACATCCTGATATGTTTTTGAGCTGTAAGTAATGTCACGTACCAAAGTGGCAAGTTTGTATTTTTTAGTCAGTTTACCAAGAGCCTGAACATTAATGATGTGAACCCCATACTGTGTTTCAACCTTCAATATGTCACCTTTTTTAGCATTGAAACATGCATCGTTAAATGGTTTTACCATAGCCCCATCATGAAACCATCCAAGGTCGCCGCCATTAATGGCTGAACCTGGATCTTCAGAGTTTTTACGTGCCAGGGCCGCAAAATCAGCACCTTTTTTTATCAGAGCAATTAAGCTGTCAGCTTTTGCATTCAAAACATCAAGCGATGCACCGGTTCTTAACAGAATGTGCCGTGCCTTAACTGAGTCGGGCATCATTTTAATATCAACAAGTCTTGTTAGTTTATAAGCATCATTCTCCAGATAAGGTCCGTAAACATCACCTACTTTAGCACCTTTGACAAAGTCCTGAAGTCTGGTGCTTAGCTGATTAGGCTTAAAATAACGGTCAACAAAAGGCTCATCAGAGTTCATATCAACGTATTGAACCGGATCTGTGTTCTCCGCACTGAACACCTCTTTTGCCTTTGTAATCCACTCCAGTGCCATTTTCTTGTCCTCTTCCGACGGAGTAACAGCAAACATTACATATTCAATATCTCTTGTAGCTTCCTGCTCAAAATCGTTGATATTATCGTTGTAGTACTTTTTAATGTCGGCATCGGCTATCAGTACTGAGCTGTCAGGAACAGAAGTGTAGCGCTTGGCAACAAAGTTGAAATCTACTTTTCGCGATCTTGCTTTGGCTTCTGATTTTGCCTGGGCACTTGTTACGTACATGCCTTTTTTAAGTAAAGCTGTGTATTTTTCATTTATACGCTGAAAGATGATCTGCTTTTCAATAAAGTTCCAAAAGAAACTTGCCTTAGGATCTCTGTCTTTTTGTTTAAGAAATGCGATCAACTGTGCCTGATCGAATACTCCTGTTTTTGGATTTGTGAATATTTGGCGGATCGTAGGATGAACATTCTTCCCTGTAACCATTGTCAGTAATTCCTCTGAGGTTACTGAAATGCCAAGTTCTTCTGTTTTCTCTTTTAACAGAGTTTCAAAAACCAGTTGGTTCCAAACCTGGTCCTGAATGCGGTTTTGTTCTGCTTCTGTCAAAGATGATTTTCCCGACTGAAGTTTTGCAAACTCTTCCTGCTCGTCTATCAGCGATTGATAGTCCTGAATAGAAATCTTAGTTCCGTTTATATCGGCTACCTGTTGCCGGGCATCACGAAATAATGAGCTCCCTGACTTGAAAAAACCTGTAAAAATAAAAGCAAAAAGGGCTATGCCAATAATAACAGAAACTAATACTCCTGCATTGTTTCTAATCTTCTGTAATGTTGCCATTCTATAATAATTGTTTTATAAATATGCTTAAAATTTCAGGCTACGAATATACAAAAAAAAACGTACCACGGAACGGTACTTTTTTATATTGTAAAAATATTGTCTCCTAAAGTTATAACTTCCTGTCAATCAGTATCGGGTAAAGTTATTTTTACCAAGTCGATCTTTGAATTTGTTGCTTCAAGTATTTTAATTCTGAATGATTCGATCTCTATTTCATCGTTAACCTTCGGAATAGCCTCGAAAAAGTAAAGTATCATTCCTGCCACTGTTTCGTAATTTTCGGATTCTGGAAGATTCAAATTGTATTTTTCGTTTATGTAATCAATCTCAAGTCTGCCTGAAAATTTATATTCTCTTTCGTTTATCTTTATTTCAACATGTTCCGCGATATCGTGTTCATCGTCTATCTCTCCGAATATCTCTTCCAGAATATCCTCCAAAGTAATTATTCCTGCTGTTCCTCCGAACTCGTCCACGACCAAAGCTATGCTTTTGTTCTCATCGGTGAACTGCTTTAAAAGGACATTTGCTGACATTGATTCGGGAACGATCGATATCGGACTGATGATGTTTTTTAAAAGTTTAGGCTTTTTGAACATTTGTGAAACGTGAACATACCCAATAATATTGTCTATGTTGTCTTTGTAAACAAGAATTTTTGAAAAACCGGTTTCCACAAACTTCTTTTGAAGTTCTTTAATCTCCTCGTTAATTTCAACAGCAACAATATCGGTACGAGGAACGATACACTCCCGTATTTTTATTTTCGAAAAGTCAATTGCATTCTTCAGCAGTTTAACCTCCTGTGGTATTTCATTCGACTGGTTGTCTTTTTTTTCGTGCTGCGAAAGCAGGTTGTCAAGGTCGACCCGTCCGAAAGGTAGTTCATTGATCTCATCGGGCAGGTTCACACCAATACCGACTTTCATGAGTAGCCTGGAAACGAATATCGTTGACATTGTTACAGGGTAGAACAAAATGTAGAAGAATTGCAGAGGGATGGCAAAAAGGTTGAGTATTAATATAGGATTTATACGAAATAGTGTTTTCGGAAGGAACTCAGCTGTTACCAAAATAATAATTGTAGAGATAATGGTTTGGATCAGGAGTACCATGAAATCAGTAGACATGTAAATCTTAAGGTAGGGTTCAATTAGTTTGGCCATTTGCAAACCGTAAACTACCAGGGCAATGTTGTTACCAATCAAAAGAGTGGTTATGAAAACCGAAGGTTTTTTGGTAAAACGTTCAATGATCTTACCCAGCAACGGGAATTTCTTTTTGTTAAGCTCTACTAAAAGTTTGTTCGACGACAGGTATGCCATCTCGCAGCCAGAAAAGAAGGCTGAGAAAAGCAACGCAAAGAAGATGATCGTCAGTTCATTCATTTTGGTAAAAATAAGTTACTCTTCTACTTCAACTATACCCGTTATATTTTTAATGGTATATTTTGAAAGGTCATCTTTTGATTCAAATCCTACACCGTTTATTATGTCGGACTTGGTAGTTATTTTAACATGTTTTTCCGAATAGATTAACTTTTTTTTCATATCCCAAAAAAGTTGTTCGGTATTCAGGATCTCACCCTTTTCGTTTATTGCTTCAACATTGTTGTTTAGTTCCCACAAATCGGTTTTGGCATAGTGTCTTGCATTATTGCATTTAATCTGCGATGACACTTCTCCTGTTTTGTTGAATGAAAGGAAATGTAAGCCTTTCGGGAAGTCGTCGTAAGGCTCTTCTGTATTTTCGTACCGTACCAGAAGCGGAGTTATCAACCGGTATTTTATCCTTCCTGAATCGAGCACTGTTGTTTCGAGGTCTTCAACGGTCAGGGTAGGGATATCGAGCTGTTCGGTCAGGGCCTTGATCTCTTCCGGGTCGTTTGACTTACACGATGTAAAAAAAACAGATACAGCAAGCACTAAAATCAGGCTTGCTGTATCAACTATGTTAATTACTTTGTATGTAAGCTTGGGTTTCAAGATTACTTCTTTTCCCTTACTTTAGTAGTTTCGTTTATCCATCCTCCGATGTGATAAGAACCTCCAATGTTAACATCTTTCTGGAAGAATATCTCTTCTTTACCGGGGAAGTGGGCAGAGTAAATGTTGATCAGGTTTTTTGCTTCATCGGCAACCTCAGGATCAACCTGCTTGGCTTTGTAGAATTTATCAACGGCAGCCCAGTAAACAGTGCTGTGTGAAAATGCGTCTTTACCATAATCTTTAGCTGCTGCTGCATAAGCCTTACCAATGAGTATATATGCACTGCCTAACTTTGGATTAAGTTTTAATGCTTTAAGAGCTGTAGCCTTAACTTCAGGATATTTTTTCTCTGACAGATATAACAGGGCAAGTTTACCAAGGAATCTTGCTTTTTCTTCAGGATTCTGCTCCAGTTCAATGGCTTCCTTGATGTACTCCATAGCCTTGTCCATGTTCTGTGTCTTCAGGTTCATCTTAAACAAACCGTAAGCCGAGTTTGCTGAAGGCTCTATCTTGTAAAGAAGTTCTGAAGTCTTGAAGAAAAGCTGAGAATCACCGCAGTCATTCTTCGACAACAGACGGTTGATACGCTCAAGCCAGGCCTGATCACCGGTATGCTCGGTGAGCTGAGGGCCAAATATTCTTTCAATGTTATCACAACTTGCAACACCGCTGTTCGCAAACAGTTTGTCGATCATTACTTTTATGGCTTCTGCTTTCTCTTTCTTGTCGCCTTGCAAATTGGCCATTTTTTTGTCAAGTATGTTTGAAACAGTGTTGTAGTTGTCAACAACAACTTCAGGTTGTAATGAACCTTCCTTGTATCTGTTAACACTTGCAGTCATGAAAGTAAGAAGAACGGCATCCTGTGCGTTTGTGCCCCTTTCTTTTATAACCTTGTTTAAAATGTCGAAAGCGTCTTTTACTACATTAGGGTCATTCCCTTTGTATTTAAGCATAGCGATCGCTTTCTTTCCAAGAATATATGACGTTGGATATTTTCTTGAATTCCCGAAATACTTTATACGTTGGTCGTAAATTTTCATTAATTTATTGAAGTACTCGTCTTTTTTAGCAGCATCTTTTGTTTTTGCCAATAATGCTTTGTACATCGACTCACCGTGCTTGTAGATGTTCGAAGTTGACTTCGGACACTCATCGAAAGCCTGCTGCCAGTATGTTAAAGCATCAGGAATGTTTTTCTGCTTGTAGTACTCACTGTACAACGACAGGTTTTTCAGGCAATTTATACTGTCTTGCCCATGTCCGTACTTTGATCCGTCTTCAACACCTTTTTGGGCAAAAATTGTTCCTGCTGAAAGGATCAGTCCAAGGATTACTAATCTTGTAAGTTTAATTAACATGATGATCAGGTTTTTTTATGTTTAATTTGTTAAAAGATTATTCAAATCGTTGTTTCATAAACCAGAACTCGTGAAGAGTGAGGTTTAAATATATTCTGAAATAGTTCTCTTTAACCAGTCCGTACTTTATTGTTCCTCTTCTTCCATATTCAAACGACAAATTTACGGAAGTTTTTGAACGTTTCAATGGGAAACCTCCTCCAAAACTCATGCCAAAGTCTTCAAGTTGATAATTATTTATTATTAAATAATCATTTAAATAGTGTGCACCAAGGCGGTATCTAATCCTTGAAAGGTATGTTTTGGGGTTTCTGTTATTAGGTATGTATTCTACTCCAAACCCGTATCTGGTACGGTTTGTGGTAGATGTAAACTCATCCGGAAATGAAATATCACCCCAGGCGCTGTTCATGTAATCGGCAGTAACAGAAAGTTTATTTTTTATGTTGTAAGAAATTCCGAAGCCATACTGAAGAGGAATATCAAGTGCATTTTTTTTGAAATCGGCTTTGTTGTAGGTTAATGTGTCGGCGTCTACAAAAAGTTCACCTTCTTTTTCAATACTGCTTCCTCTTGCTATAAGTTCTTCGGCATAACCGTTCAATGGAGTTTTAGGGCTGAATGTTACCCCAAAAGTGAAATTGCTTTTTTCGTTAAGAGGCAATACAGCTTGTAATCCAAAGTCTAAGAAAATGTCATTAACATGTATGTTTTGTCTCCTTCCATACGAAATGGCCTGTGAGTGGTCAAGGTATTCTATGGTATTGAGACTGGTTAGATTTCCCCACATATATGAAAAATGCAACCCTACTGAAAGAAATTTGAATGGCTGAACACCGATACCGAAATAGGCTCTTGTTATGGATCCTGAACCGTTTGCGCTTTGAGATGTCCTTCCTAAAAGGTCATCGTTAATAATTGTGGAAAAATCATATCCTGTTCCCGACTGAGGTCTGATACCTATTGTTGCAGCCCCCCATTTGGCAATAGGGAAGCCAATGGCGAAATATTCAAAGTTGATATCACTGAAATCAGCCTTGTCAGTAGTTGTTGAAAGCCCCTGATAAAAACCTTTCAACCCAGCTTCGAAAAAGAAAGAGGTTGAATCCATGGCAGTATACGATGCGGGGTTAAAATCGTTCAGGTGTTCATTCGAGCGCAAAGCAATACCTGTTCCGCCCATTCCCGTACTCCTTCCGTATCCTCTGTTCTCAATGTCTCCTATTCCATATCTGGAATATGGTGAGAAAGTATATTTCTGCGCCCACACTCCTGAAACGGAAAAAACCAAACTTGTTAATATGATAAAAAGGATTCTATTTACTTTACCCATTGTACTCTAAAATTCTATTAAGACCCGTCAACACCAAATTAAGGTCTACAAAGATGGGCTTTTTTAATTTTTTGACAAAAAAATTAGCGTCTCCACCCGTAAATAAAATTAATATTTCGGGAAAATTGGCTTTGAGCCTGTTAATATAGCCATCAATTTCATTAACCATGCCCCACTGGATGCCTGCATGTATGGCATCTTCTGTCGATTTGCCTATCAATTCAGACTGATTTTTGAATACCGGATAAGGAAGGCGGCTGGTGAACGTATTTAAAGCTTTATACCGCATTTGCAGTCCGGGAGAAATATTTCCACCATGGTAAATGCCGTCTTTAGTTGCCAGCTCGTAGGTTATTGCCGTTCCCGCATCTATTATCAGCAGATCCATGCCAGGATAAAGATATGTACCGCCGGCAACAACAGCAATCCTATCCTTTCCGAGTGTCTCAGGCGTTTTGTAGTCAATTTTAAATGGCAGAGGAGTTTTATGCGATAACTGCATGAAACCGGGAATAACATTCGCGAGGTCATCGATAAGGCCGTTTTTGCCGGGATCGATAACCGATGACAAAATACACCTTGAAACATTGTACTTTTGCACAATATTTTGGAGTTTATTTTTGTCAAGGATATCATGTGAATCAGAATGAACAAGATGCCATTTGTCAAAAACTCCAATTTTTATCTGTGTATTTCCCTGATCTATTATTAAATTCACAAAGTTTATTTAGCATTTTAGTTACAAGAGACAAATATAACAAAGAGTTTTGTTATTAGTGTAAATCCTTAATTTTTAAGTTGAATCAATTTTTTGATACATGCGTAAAGTTTTAGTAGTTGAGGACGACAGATTTATTTCCACTATTCTGGCAATGTTTTTAAAAGATCTGGGGCATGAACTTGTCGGGAAGTGTGAAACAGGTATTGAAGCAGTTGAAATGTGCAGGAATGAAAAGCCTGATGTAGTATTAATGGACATTCATATTGAAGGTGAGCTTGACGGGATACAGACCACCGAAAGATTGAAAAATGAGTTTGATATCCCTGTGATATACGTGTCGTCGGATACGAGCGGTTATATCATTGAAAGAGCAATTGTTACCAATTCATACGGTTTTTTGGTAAAGCCTGTTAACAAAAAGGAGTTGGGCATTAGTATCGATCTTGCTTATTACAAGCATAAAGTCGATGTTGAGCAAAAAGAACGTGAAAGGGGCTACCGCCAGTTTATAAGCGAGTCGCCGGTACCTATAGTTATTGTTAACGATGGAAAGATACAGTATCTGAACAACCTTGCACTTGAAGTGGTTTTTAAAACTCATTACATCGAGGATGTACTGCTTCAGCCTTTCATGAACTTCGTTGCCGAGGAGGACAGGGATGTTGTTTCCCGTCTGTTCGATGATTTCCGTGCTGCAGGACGCTGCTTTAAGTGTCAGACAATACGTTTTCAGGATGTACACAGCAGATACAACCTTGTTGAGATCGACGGATCAGGAGTGAAATTCAATAACAAGAGTTCACTCCAGGTCATAATCCGCGATGTGTCTGAAGATATGGATACCCGCAACCGTATGGAGAGTTACCGTACCGCACTGATAAAATCAAAAGTTCCTTTTGTAGTTTCCACGCCTGATTTTAATGTGGTGGAATCATGTTTCAACGGCGAATATTTGCAGCATGGCCCCGGAGTGAACGGTCGTAAAGTGCAGATCATCGTTGACGCAGAACAGAAAGAACAGCTTAAAACTCCTGAGGGGGCAGGCCGGGTAATGATCAATGTTGACGGTGAGGATAAAGGGGCATTCGAAGTGCTCAAAACTCTCGATTTCAACGGGAAGATATCTCAGCTGGTTTTTGTACCGGAATAATTATCCTTGCCCAAAGCCTGCTTGTTTTTGTAACCTTACGATTGCGCCGATGTCGTTAACTTTTCCATCTGAACAATATCTTTAAAATACCCAGGAATACACTTTAGGTGTGACTGGTAGTCACACCTAAAGTGTACAATCCAAATCACGCAACAATGATCCAATAATCTTACCCCTTCTTCTTACCGCCATTAATATCAAATTTATAACTTAAGCCAATACTGCCTCTTAAAAGATTCGATTCACCACCAAAAACAGGCGCCACTTCAAAATTAAGTCCAAAATTCTTTTTCTGAAAAGGATGAAGTATCATTCCAACCGGGATCACAAAACCTGAAAGATTAGGGAAACGCCCTCCCAATCCGGCATACAATTCATAATCATCTTTATTGAGAATATCATAGGTTACAATGGTTTCAACACTTACATTATCAAAATATGAATCTGTACTTAATCTTATTTCCGGTTTAATCCTATCAATAAACTCATAATTTATTCCCCAGAACGGCAGATTGGAGAACTGAAATGAAGTTCCGATCTGTGCAAAACCGGATAATGCCGTAAAGCAAAACAGTGATAACAATAAAAGTTTTTTCATGATAATCATGGTTAATGTTTAAAGTTCATACGGCACCGGAAATTAAAGTTATAATTCTACAATGGAGTTACCCTCAACATCACAGCGTCGTGCGACGGCACTTCTGCAGAATATTCATCTTTAAACTTGCCCATGTCTTTATGCTGCCACAGGTCGCGCACCAAAGCCTTCAGATACGGGGGATATCCCATCTCCGTCCACTTAACGGTCATCTTTTCACTTGTAAGGCCGCGGTTAAACAGCACTACACCCCTTGAACCGTCAGCGAGTTGTTTTACCCAGACCTCCAGGTCTCCGTCATCACGAACTTTAACACCTGTTTTCCCAAGCGAATCCTGGTCAACAGCAATCGCTTCTTTGTTCATCAGTATCTCCTTTGTTTCAGCCGTCATATCCCTCAGGTCATTACCTGCCATCAAGGGAGATGCAAGGATGCACCAAAGGCTGAAATGGGCACGGCTCTCCGAAACTGTCAGACCGCTGTTCCCCACCTCAAGCATATCGGGATCGTTCCAGTGTCCCGGGCCGGAGTACGATTCCAGTCCTACAACCCTGTCGAGAAGGACTGTAAACCCGGCATTGTTCCTCTCGTCCACACAATCCCAGCAATCCATTATGTCATCAGTTGTGCGCCACAGATGGCCTACATCCTTTGCCCACGTCCACGGCTTACTGAGTCCCCATTCGCAAATACTGAACACGATAGGACGGCCTGCTTTGTGGATGGCATCACGCATAAGTGTGTACGATGCTTTTGCATTCTGAGTAGAAGTGTGGCACCAGTCATACTTCACGTAATCGACACCCCATGCGGCATAGGTACGGGCATCCTGAAACTCATACCCGCGGCTGCCCGGCCTCCCCTGGCATGTTTTTGTACCTGCATCGGAATAGATACCGAATTTAAGGCCGAGTGAGTGAACATAGTCAACCACATGCTTCATCCCGTTAGGGAACCTCTCGGGATCGGGAACGATATTTCCGTTCTCATCCCTGTCGACCTGCCAGCAGTCATCGATGACCACATACTCATACCCGGCATCTTTCATGCCCGAACTTACAATTGCATCGGCAATCTCTTTTATCAGCTTTTCACTGACATCACAACCGAATTTATTCCAGCTGTTCCATCCCATCGGAGGAGTTAGTGCTAACCCGTCAAACTTCTGTCCGTAAACCAAAGTTCCGGCAAGCAACACGTAGATCAAAACAACTTTTCTTAACATGTTATCTTTTTTATGGTTAATAAACATAAAGATAACACATTATTCTTTATCCCTCTTTAAATAAAACCTGAAACCTATCTGAAAAAGTAAAGAATTCCCGGTAAAGGTATTTGTAGCAGAAACTCTTTTGTCATCCGAAAGCTGATGCGCAATCACATCGTATACCATCGGAGAAAACAGGACATTGTAACTGCCTTTAAAATACAGGTCGGCACGTTTCTTTATCCTCCATCCCAAAGATGCGGACAATCCAAGACCTGTATTTACTTTACTTTGCCGGTAGGTAAACCCCAATGTTGTACCGGGATTCAGATCAATATCATCAATGGGGGTATCCCAACCATGTTCATAGCCCGGGATATCTCCATCCTTGCCCCAACCGCCGATCTTTCCTGTCCTGTTCTCACGC
>Ga0256827_10001245_pt1 | contig 16222 bp, 17 predicted proteins | sample CV84metaG_FD_185977 | JGI IMG/M metagenome (GOLD analysis project Ga0256827, IMG submission 185977) | Hydrothermal vent microbial communities from East Pacific Rise, Pacific Ocean - CV84 | ecosystem: Environmental > Aquatic > Marine > Hydrothermal vents | place: Pacific Ocean: East Pacific Rise... | reverse complement strand
TTTATATCTATCTTGCAGATTATTAAGGATATTGACCGTCTAGGTAGTGGGGATATGATTCTACTTTTTAAACCCCAGTTTGAGGTGGGTCGAAATGTAAAACGAGATAGCCGTGGAGTGGTGGTTGACAAAAAAGCCATAGAAGAAGCGATAGAAAAGTTTGAACTAGAAACAAGTGAATTGGGATGGAAATTATGCTATAGTACGCTCTCAAAATTGGCAGGGAAGTCTGGCAATATAGAATATGTTTATCATTTTAGGAAACAATGAAACTAAATAACAATATCAAATCCATCGCCATTGGCTCATTTGACGGTATCCATCTTGGGCATCAAGCACTTATATTACAAGCTGAAGCTGTCGTTATTATAGAGCGTAATAGCTCGGTTATGACTACTGGTTATAGACGTGTAGAGTATATAGATAAACCATGCTTTTTTTATCACCTAGAGAAGATAAAATCTCTCTCGGCTAAAGATTTTATAGCAAAACTATCAGACGATTTTCCACAACTTGAAACTATTGTGGTAGGGTATGATTTTGGTTTTGGTCATAAAAAAGAGGGAGATACTACTACGCTTAAAGAGCTATTTCAGGGTAAAGTCATCATAGTATCAGAGGTAAAATATAAAAATGTATCGGTACACTCTCGCTCCATAAAGGAGTTTATTAAAAATGGTGAAATACGAATGGCAAATCAGTTACTTAATCGTAATTATAAGATAAGAGGCAAGGTTATTAGTGGTCAGGGACTAGGGAAAAAAGAGCTTGTACCGACACTTAATCTCAAAGTTCTAAACTATCTACTTCCTAAAGAGGGGGTATATGCTACTCAAACTCTAATTAATAAAACTTGGCTTCCAAGCGTTAGCTTCTTTGGTCATCGTGTTACTACTGATAGCTCGTTTGCTATAGAGACACATATTTTAGATAGAGATATTGGAATAGTTAGAGGAGATATAGAGCTAGAGTTTATCGCTTTTATTAGAGATAATCAGAAATTTAATGGACTTAATGCTTTGAGAGTGGCAATAGAGAGAGATATAGATAGGGCTAAGAGTATTTTATCTTAAGTATTCTATTTTTAGGTATTAGTGTGCTAAAATACATCCAATAAAATAACAAAGGTAAAAAATGAGTAAAAATTGTGAGTTATGTGGTTTAGATACAGGGTTGAGTCAATATGAGGTTGCACCAAAAAGTGAAACTATTACTATTTGTGAGACTTGTGCTTCATCTATAGAAAATCCAACTAGTGATACTAACCATTGGCACTGTTTAAGTGAAAGTATGTGGAGTGAAAACCCTGCTGTTCAAGTTATGGCATATCGTCTATTAACAGAACTCGGTTCACAAGATTTACTAGATATGATGTACCTAGAACCAGAGGTGGAAGCGTGGGCTAAAGAGGGTATAAAAGAGGAAGTTGAACCAACTAGAGATGCAAATGGTACTATATTAAATGAGGGTGACTCTGTATCTATTATCAAAGATTTAGTAGTAAAAGGTGCAGGATTTACTGCAAAACAAGGTACTACAGTTAAAAATATTCGTATGGTAGATGGAGACCCAACACACATTCAAGGAAAAGTAAACGGTTCAACTATCTTTATTATTAGTGCTTTTTTGAAGAAGCTTTAATATAATTAGAACTCTATAATAAAACAACTTCCATCGGTAGTTGTTTCTAAATTGAGTCTTCCTTGCATTTCGGTCTCGATAATTGTTTTTGCAATATAGAGACCAATTCCATCACTATTTCTTTTGGTACTGAAATATGGCTCAAATATCTTCTTTTGATTCTCTGTTGTTATACCACCTGCATTATCACAAACATGAATAGATTTATTTTGGATATCTATAGAAATCTTTGGCTCTTTTATTTTTCTCTCTACAAAAGCATCTTTTGCATTATTTACTAAATTTAATATAACCTGCTCTAGCTCATTACTATTTCCAAAAAATCTAAAATCCTCTTGGACTGTTAGCTCTATTTTAATTCTAAGTGGGGTAAGTGTTGGTTTTACTATTTTTAAAATATTATTAGCTGACTCCTCTATACTAAATGACTCTCTATTTTTTGATGGATTATAAAAATTTCTAAAATTTTCAATCGTTTGAGACATATATTGTAACTGCTCATTTGCCTCTTTTATAGTTAGTATAGCTTCATCATCATTTTTACAATTATTTTTAATATGCATAAATGAGTATGATAAGAAGTTTAAAGGTTGTCTCCATTGATGAGCAATAATAGATATCATCTCACCCATACTAGCAAGTCTCGACTGTTGCAATAGAAGTGTCTGCTGAACTCTCTGTTCATTTTCTATCATTTTAAACTTATAAGAGAGAGCAAAAGAGAGTAACATAGACTCTATTGCAAAAGCGATATGTCCAAATGGAAAATCAAACTCTCTTGCAGACAAAATACCTGTATTTGTTAAAATAACCATTAAGATAACAATATGCCAACCAATAGAGACTAGATAAAATGGAATATCTTTATTTTTAATATGACGATGAGCTTCACTTAAGATTAACCAAACCCAAATAAAAGTAGGAGCAAACTTAGTAATAATTGTATGACCTAAAATTAAAGCAAAAAATAGGTCAAGTAGTGATAGATATAAAATAATTTTTACTAATTTGTTAAATTTACTATCTAAATAACTGTTAAAAAATCCTTGTAAAAAAAGAGATGAAAATATAAGAATAAAAACTTGTGATACATCAAAAAGTAGATAACTTTTAAAATTATAAATCTCAATAAAAGGTGAAATACTAATTGCTTCATAACTTATATGTGTCATAAGTATAGCTAATTGTGCTAAGGCATAATATAGGTATTGACGATTTTTTATATAAAAATAAAAAGCTATATTATATACCGTAGCTGAGATTAATACTCCTAGACTTAAAACAGCAAACATAAATGGAACATTTCCATAATTATGTAAAATAAGACTATTTTCCAAAAAAGAATCATCATAAAAGAAAATAATTGTTCCTGTAAAATAGATACCAATAGCAATAAATTTTAATTTTAATATCTTATCCATAGAGATGTATCCTATATCCACATTTTGAGATATTTTCTAAACTATCTTTTCCTATAAGTCTTCTAACATCTCTTACTAAGCTTCTTAATGCATCTGAACTCATTACTCTATCATACCAAACATAATTCTCTATCTCTTCATATGAAACAATTCTACCATGATTTTCAATTAGGATAGAGATGAGCTTATGTTGAGAATTTGTAATAGTAACAATCTCATTATTATGAATAAGTGTATGATTAAAAGTATCATACTTATACTCTTTAGTGATATTTATAATAGTTGGGCTATTTGTCTCTATCTGTTTAAAACATACACGCAGTGATTCAAAAAGTTCCTCCTCCTGCATAGGTTTAACTAGATATTTTACTAAATTTAAACTAACTGCTTCTAAAAGATACTCTGTACTTGTGTAAGCAGTAGTAATAAGAATAGGTGTTGTTTTATCCTCTTCACGAATCTTTTTACAAAGTGTTAATCCATCCATATTAGGCATCTCTATATCTGTAATAATCAAATCTGGATTTTTCTGATTATATATCTCTAACGCCTCTATACCGTCACTTGCTTCATATATAGCAATGAAATATGGACGTAAGAGGGATATGGCTATTCTACGAATCATAGATTCATCTTCAACAAATAGAAGGGTATATTTCGATTTCTTTAACATTTTTTCTACACTTTTTCTACATTTTTTTATTATAATTTGCTTATACTATAGTAGTACATAAAATATTTAACTAACCTTATGCTTACTTTTTTATGATAAAATAAAAAAAATGAAACAAAGGTTTTTCGATGAGACAAGGTATAATCTTACTATTTATATTGTTTGTAATATTCGGTTGTGGCTATCAAAGTACACCATCTGAAGATAACAAATATTCAACACCTAATACTTCTCAGCCTACTTCAAAAATATTACCAGAAAAAATTAGTGTAAATTTTCCTACAGCTTTAAAAGATACAATAAGTTCTACATCTAATAGTAGCGATAACAAGTTAGAAGAGAAAAAAGAGATAAATTTAAATCAACTTCAAAAAGATATCTATAGAGTTGAAGATGTAGTTCAAATATCTGAATTTAATATTATTTTACTAGAGCAGGTAATGCCTGAAATCCTAAAAAGTTGTGATGGAATAGAGAGTTGTATATTTGAAGATGGAGAGCTATCTTTTTTACTAGATAAAAAAATTATCTCTGAGATTGACAAGGCTTTAGATAAAAAAGAGAGAGATTTTTTAAATAAGGAGGGAACTCTTGTATCTCTTGGTCAGATAGAGTTCTCTAAATATGAGAATCAAAAGTATGAGTATGAACTAAAATTCAATATGTTAAATAGCTCTTTTATTAAAGAAGATAGCTCTATTAAAAAACAAATACAAATTTTAAAATGGTCAAATACAACTGATAAGGTTACAATAACTTACTTATATAATAACGATATTAACACTATAAATACTACGATACGCTACTTTATAAATAAAGAGGGAGAGGAGTTAATGTATATATCTGATAAAAATGATACCAATGTATCTATTGAAAATAGAACAATAGTTGTAAAAAACAGTGATAATAACAGTACTTATTCACTAACCTCTAATACTACTATTCAACAACTAAGTGAAAACGAAACTAATACATCACACTTTTCAACTAATATAGAAGTTGATGATAGCAGTTCACACCTACTGCTTTTAGATAAAAATACAACTTTAGATTTAAACCATATTCCAAATATAAATGATAATTTGAATGTTGTAGTAGTACCAACTAAACCAATTGTTGTTACAGGACCGGGTCATGATACAGATACAAACAGAATACCTTCTACTGTAAGTGAGGTAGATAACTCTTCAACACTTTTTGTTTTTGAAGTTGATGGAGATGGACTAGCTTCAGGAGATTATATTCTACTAAAACCAGATACAGATACAACTACATTAAATTTAGAAGAGATTCTAAATGCTAGTATTGGGTCATTCTCTGTTACAGAGGGAAAACCTCAAGGTGCATTATATAGTAATGAATTTTTAGATATATTAAGTGAGCTAATTATCGTCAAAATCATAGATTCACAAGAATCTACAGAAGTATCTGAGTTTATAGTTATAGAGAACAAACCAAAACTAAATATAGTAAAAAAATGATTTTTTTATCAACTTTTTATTGAAAGCTTCCATTTAAGTATTTCTTTATATAAATTTAAGATATACTTATGGAGTATATAATCATTCTCAAAGCAGATAGAAGAGGGTTTTGAGTTTGGAAAGTAAAGCTTAAAACTACTTTCAGTTGTATGGGGTAGTTGTAGGCTTAGAATAGAAGTAGAAGTTATGTATATAAAATACTATACTAAATACTATCTATACTTTAACCTGAACCTTCTTCTATCTAGTTTTATTATAACTAATTGAATTTGGAGATGCTAAATTTAATGATTGTACTGCTTCTCTTACTTTTGACATAAAAGCATCACCTGGGTCACTCTTTTTTGTTCGGTATCCTTTATCTTTTTCTAGCCATAACTTACTACTCTCCATCTCTCTATACTCATGATGACCAATAAGATATGTAATTGTAGGATATTTATCTTTTAAATACTTAACCAAAGCTATATTTGATTTTAACTGTGCAGAAGTCAAATCATCTTTTTTATTTCCCTCTCCTCCAACATTTTCAACACCAATACTATTGTAATTAAGTCCAATAACATGACGTGCCATCCAATTTTCTGGCATAAGTCTATAGATAGTTCCATCTCGTGCCACTAAAAATTGCGAAGAGACATTTAAAGCACTAGCTTTTGCAATATCTTTTCTATCAGAGAATAGTTTTTGTGCTTCAAGACGCTTAAATGATTTATCAAAACTCATATCTGCTGTCCAGTGAAGTACAATAATTTTAGGGACTATTTCGATATTATCTACTTTTAGTCCATAATGTTTTTTGATATACTCTTTTGTCATATCTATTCGCTCTTTTTTAAAGATAATAGGTTTATCTATAATAGTAATAGATGTTTTGGGTGTGGATACCACCTCTATACCATCTTCATAAGTTGTAGTAGGTGTAGATATAACATCTATATGGTCTGCATAAATAGATGTTAATAGTGTAGTTGTTAATATAATTATCTTTTTTTTCATTTGTCAAGTTCCTCCATAATAAAGTCAGCTATACGCAAAGCGATTAGCTCTAGTCTTGGCTTTAGCCAATTAGTTTGATTTCTACAGGTAATCTCTCCTAGTTCAAGTACAAGAAAACCCTTTTCACTGTTAACACGATTAAATCCATAATATTCCGATAAATTTTTAGTAAAGTTATCTCTATGCCATTTAAACGGAAAATAACCTCTATATTTATGTCTCCATCTATCTGCTAATCTTTTGGAGTTGATATTATTTACATCATATCCAATAGATGCTCCTGTAGAGCATGGTTTGTTTGCACCATCAAAATGTATAGCAACTGCAATTCTTGCATTTGTTACAGGAATAGTTGCTCCAACTCTAGTTACATCTATATGATGTTTTTTTAACTCTTTTTCTACCATTTTAGTAACTTTAGTATTCCAGTCAACCTCTTTTAAATCTCCTTGAACTGAACCAATATTTCCTCTTGTTCTTCCTTCATGTCCTGCCTGTAGTAGCACTGTTGTATTAATAACTTTTGAGTTATAGATAGCAATGATTAATGTAAGAAATAGTCCTCCAATTAATACTCCAAATAGTTGTTTAATATTCACATTTTCCCCTTGTTATGTTTTGCGTTAAGATTATGGATAAATTAGATACTTTTTTCTAATTTTTTTAAAATTATTAATACCCTTTGCCCAGCTCTGTTTGATATTTATAGGACTAATTCCTGCAATAATCTGTTTTCTTAATTTATCACTTCCTGCTAACTTATCAAAAAAATTATTTTTCAAAAAAAATCTCTTTTTATAAGGATAGTTTCTATATGCATCTATTACATAAGATAGATTTATCCCCTGATATAGATTAATATATTTTGATGTTAAATCTACACCATAACAGATTTTATTTTTATGTTTAGGATACTTCGCCCCTATATTTGGTGTTGGGATAAATGAAAAATCCTTTTTCAAATAATTAGGGTCGCCATATATTTGGAACTGACTATATGTTCCTCTTCCTGCTGAAAAAACTGTACCCTCAAAAAGAGCCAACGATGGATATAGAAATATAGATAACTCATTAGGAAGATTTGGTGATGGCTTAACAGGTAGATAGTATGGCAGGTCATGTCTATAGTTTTGAAGTCTAATAACAGTTAAATTACATACCAAATTTTTTTTAAGCCACCCCTCTCCATTTATCATCATAGCATACTCCCCAATTGTCATACCATACAAAATTGGTACAGGATGCATACCTACAAAAGATTTATATTTAAAGTTTAAAATTTCACCATCAACTCTAGCTCCATTTGGGTTTGGTCTATCTAGTACAATTAGAGGGATTTTATATTGTGCAGACACCTCCATTATATAGTGTAAAGTTGATAGATAGGTATAGAATCTTACTCCTACATCTTGTATATCAAAAACAATAATATCAATATTTTTTAAATCTTTTTTTGTCGGTTTTTTATGCTTTCCATAAAGAGATACTATAGGAACACCTGTAACCCTATCTATACTATTTTTAATATGCTCTCCAGCATCAGCATCACCTCTAAATCCATGCTCTGGAGCAAATATTTTTTTGACATGAATATTTTTTCTTATAAGAGTATCAACAAGATGCTCTCCATGTACTAAAGATGATTGATTGACTACAAGTGCTACATTTTTAGACTTTAATAGTGGCAAGTATCGTCTAACATCTTCTGCTCCTGTAATAATTTGAGCCTGAATAAATGTTACCAAAATTGCAATTATAAATAAAATTTTTTTCATATCTAAACCGTCCTTGAGCTATCACTATGTCTCATTTTTATTTTGCCTCTCATACTTAAGTAGCTGTTTAATGCTCCTAAATATGCTCTAGCACTTGCTAACATAGTATCAATATTGAGACCATGACCTATAATTGCAGGTTCATTTTTGTCAAAAGATACTTTTACTGTAACACTAGCTAGAGCATCTTTACCTTTACTAACTGATTTTACTCTATAATCTAATAGTTTTCCCTCATAACCTGAAATTCTATCAATTGTCTTAAATATAGCATCCATACTACCATTTCCAATTCCAGCATCAGTTATCTCTTTATCCTCATATTTAATAGTAATAGCTGAGGAGGGAAGTCCATTTGAGCAGTCCATTACCTGTAGTGAAATTAGCTCAAATATCTGTGTGGCTTTAGTCATCTCATTAGTTACCAATGCTCTTAAATCATCATCATAGATAACCTTTTTCTTATCTGCTAATATCTTAAATCTATTAAAAGAGGAATTTAGTGCATCCTCTTCTAGTTCAAATCCCAATTTACCTAGCTTATCTTTAAAAGCAGCACGTCCAGATAGTTTCCCTAAAACCAAAGTATCCTCTATATCTAGCCCAATATCTTTAGGTGAGATAATCTCATAGGTTTCACGATTTTTTAACATACCATCTTGATGTATTCCACTCTCATGAGCAAATGCATTTTTACCTACAATTGCTTTATTTGGTTGTGGTTCAATCCCTGTAATATTTGCAATTAAGCGACTAGATGGATATATCTCTTTTGTATTTATATTGGTTCTATATTCAGAAAAAATATCTTTTCTAGTATGAAGAGCCATTACAATCTCTTCAAGTGCAGCATTACCTGCTCTCTCTCCTAAACCATTGATAGTACACTCTACCTGTCTTGCTCCATTCTCAATAGCACTAAGTGAGTTTGCAACCCCTAAACCTAAATCATTGTGATTATGCACAGAGATAATTGCTCTATCTTCTACATAGTCCGAAATAATTTTTACCATCTCACCTATCTCATGAGGAAGTCTAAAACCTACTGTGTCAGGGAGATTAATGGTAGAAGCCCCAGCCTCTATCACTGCATCTGACATCTCTTTTAAAAAACCGATATCACTACGTCCTGCATCTTCACAACTAAACTCAACATCATCTACAAACTCTCTAGCATAAGAGACAGCATCAACAGCTTTTTTTATAACCTCATCTGGACTCATTTTTAGTTTATGCTTCATATGAATAGAGGATGTAGCAATGAAGGTATGAATACGTCTCATCTTAGCATGAGCAATTGCCTCTCCTGCAACTTTGATATCTCTACTTGTAGCTCTTGCAAGGGAGCATACTATTGAGTTTGTAACTCTATTAGCAATTTGAGAGATAGCATCAAAATCTCCAGGACTAGCTGCAGCAAATCCTGCTTCAATAATATCTACCCCTAGTTTTTCTAACTGAATAGCAATCTGAATCTTCTCCTCTGTGTTCATAGAAGCACCTGGACTCTGCTCCCCATCTCGCAGTGTTGTGTCAAATATTTTAATAGTCTCTTTGCTCATTATTATTACCTTAATTAATACGTTAAAAAAATTATCTAATGTTATCTAAAAATAGATAACAAAAACTAAATAAGTAGAGTATAGTGCGAAATTGTGAACTCAGAGTGAAAAGATGTTTCCTATAATTCCTATAAATTTATATTATTCTCTAAAGTTTATAAATTTAAAAAATAACTTAATTAATTCTTAACTAAGCATTAGATATAATTCTATATAAAAAAAAACAGATAATAATATAGTTTGGAGAGACATGAAAATTTTAATAACAGGTACAGCAGGTTTTATAGGTTCACATTTGGCAAAAAGACTTATTGAAAGAGGTGATGAAGTAGTAGGACTTGATTGTATCAATGACTATTATGATATTAATGTAAAGTATGGACGACTAGAGAGAAGTGGTATTATAGATAGTTTAGAGGCAGGAGAGAGTATAGAGTATAATAAACTATTAACATCTTCTAATAACCCAAACTATAAATTTATTAAACTAAATATGGAAGATAAAGACAACTTGATGAAACTATTTAGTGAACATAAATTTGATGCTGTCTGTAATCTTGCTGCACAAGCAGGTGTAAGATATAGTTTGACTAACCCAAATGCCTATATAGATAGTAATATTGTAGGTTTTATGAATATATTAGAAGCGTGTAGACATCATGGAGTCACAAATCTATCTTATGCCTCTAGTTCATCAGTATATGGTCTAAACGAGGGATTACCATTCTCTACAGAAGATAATGTTGACCACCCTATATCTCTCTATGCTGCTAGTAAAAAATCCAATGAGCTTATGGCACATACATATTCACATCTTTTTGGTATCTCAACTACAGGACTTAGATTTTTTACTGTCTATGGACCTTGGGGACGACCAGATATGGCACTGTTTCTATTTGTAAAAGCTGCATTGGAGGGAAAAAGTATAGACGTATTTAATAATGGAGATATGTTAAGAGATTTTACCTATGTTGATGATATTATTGAAGGTGTAGTAAGAGTCATAGATAACCCTGCTAAAAAAGATGAATCGTGGAATGGAAGAGATGGACGAGTCTCAACCTCCTCTGCTCCATATAAAATCTATAACATAGGTAATAACAACCCTGTAAAACTTATGGATTTTATTACAGCAATTGAGAATAAACTAGGTAAAAAGATAGAGAAAAATATGCTACCTCTTCAAGCAGGTGATGTACCTGCTACCTATGCAGATGTAACAGACTTGGTAGAGGACTTAGAGTATAAGCCCCAGACCCCTATACAAGAGGGTATAGACAATTTTGTAGATTGGTACTTAGAGTTTTTTGAAGTTGCTGTTACTGCGTAACATACTTTGAGAGTCTAATGTACTCTCTTGGATTTGACGTGTACCCAAGTTTTTTTACAAATACTTTCTCCTTTGAGTTTGCCATATATACAACAGGTACACGTTTAGCATCATACTGTCTTGGAAATTTATCTCTATTCTTATTTAAAAATACTACAACAAATTCACTATTAAGAATCTCTGCAAGATTATCATCTTGAAGTGTAGTCTTTTTTAACTTTCTACACCATCCACAACCATCTTTCTCAAAAAGAATAAAAATTTTTTTATTTCCCTCTTTTGCAATTGATAGTGCTTGTTTATAATTATGGTAAACATTTGAGAGCTGACCGAGTTGTGTAATCTCATCAGCTTGTACCAAAATAGAGAGCAGAGCGAGTAAAATTAATAATTTTTTCATAATTTATCCTAATCTGTTTTTTTAATTATACATAAATATTTATTTATTTGAGAAAATAAAGGTAAAATAACGCAACTATTTTAAAGAGGTGTGTATGGATAGAATACGAACAGAAAAACCTAATATTGTTGTAATTGGTGATTTGATGATAGACCACTATTTTTGGGGGTCTTGTAGGCGTATATCCCCTGAAGCACCTGTGCCTGTTGTCTCTATAGAAAAAGAGAGTTTGGTACTAGGTGGAGCGGGTAATGTTATTAATAATTTAAAATCACTTGGAGCAGATGTATCTATATTCTCTGTAGTTGGTGATGATGCTAATGCAGAAGAGTTACAAGAGCTTTTAGTTAAAACTTCAGCAAAAGAGATAACTCTGTTTAATGAAAAAGGAAGACGAACGACTAAAAAAAGTCGTATTATCTCATCAAATCAGCAAGTTATACGTTATGATGATGAGAGTATTGATAATATTCTGCTCTCTTCACAATTTTATCTACTTGAAGCGTTTAAAAAAAACTTATTCTCTTACGATTTAATTATTTTATCTGATTATGGGAAAGGGGTACTGACTCCAACTCTTACAAAAGATATAATCTCGTTGGCAAAAGATTTTCAAAAACCTATCTTAGTTGACCCAAAAGGTGAAGATTATAGTAAATATCATGGTGCTACACTTCTTACACCCAATAAAAAAGAGGCTATTATCGCTACAAAGATAGATATTGTAGATGAGCAAAGTTTAACCAAAGCTCTAAATCAATTAAAAAAGGATTTGGAACTTGACTATTCTATTATTACTTTAAGTGAAGATGGTATAGGATTGCTAGATGATGAGATGAGAGTTATCCCTACTGTTGCAAGAGAGGTTTTTGATGTAACAGGAGCAGGAGATACAGTTATTGCATCATTGGGTGTAGCATTAGCTAGTGGTATGAGTATAAAAGAGGCGTGTGAGTTTGCTAATAAATCAGCCGCTGTTGTTGTAGCAAAAGTTGGTTCTGCAACAGTCACACTAAATGAGATAGAGGAGTATGAACACTCTTTAAACCAAGGTCAATCAGAGAGTAAGATTAAAAACTTTGAGCAGATTGCACGAATATCTAAACGTCTAAAGGAGCAAGGACGCAAAATTATCTTTACTAATGGATGTTTTGATATTTTGCATCGTGGTCATGCTACCTATCTTCAAAAAGCAAAAGAGCTTGGAGATATTTTAATTTTAGGACTAAATTCAGATGAGAGTATTACTAGACTTAAAGGAAAAGATAGACCAATTAACAGTTTAGAGGATAGAGCATTTTTAATAGGAGCGTTGGAGAGTATAGATTTTGTTGTACCGTTTACAGAAGATACCCCCTACGAGCTTATCAAAGTAATAGAGCCAAATGTCTTAGTTAAAGGTGCAGATTATCGAGATAAAGAGGTTATAGGTTCAGATATCGCTGAGGAGGTAGTACTTATTGATTTTGTTGAAGGAAAAAGTACTACTAGTTTAATAGAAAAAATAAATAAAAAAGAGTTATGTTAATTATGAAAAATATGATAAAAAAAGAGCTTGAATTACACAGAGAGACTATAGATAAGACTATAGAGATAATGATACCAGAAATAGAAGAGGCTTCTCGGATAGTTGTAGAGACTCTAAAACGTGGAAACAAGGTACTTCTTTGTGGTAATGGTGGTTCAGCATCAGATGCACAACATATAGCAGCCGAGCTTACAGGACGATATAAGAGTGAGAGACGAGGTCTAGCAGGAATTGCTCTAAATACAGATAGCTCTGCTATGACGGCCATATCAAATGATTATGGTTATGATAGAGTTTTTGATAGACAAGTAGAGGCATTAGCTAGAGAGGGGGATTTGTTAATAGGTATCTCTACATCTGGAGACTCTTTAAATATTATCTCTGCCTTTGCTGTAGCTAAACTTTTAGGCTGTAAAGCTATTGGATTAAGTGGTAAAGGTGGAGGAGATATGAACCGTATTTGCCATCTAAATTTAGTTGTCCCTTCAGATGATACACCTCGTATTCAAGAGATGCATATCTTAATAGGACATATCTTATGTCAAGCTGTTGATGATGCTTATATTAAGAGATAATATCCAATTTATCGTTAATCAAAATCGTCTCTAATGAGGTAGATAGTTGGGGTTTAATCATCAAAGATGTAGAGAAAACTCCAGACTCCACCACAGAGGAAGAGATAACCGTAGCAGAGATGATTTGGCTCTGTAGCGACTCTTTATGAATAATATGTGAGTAGCTTTTCTCCTCCACTTTATGATTTCTCTCATAAGAGGCAGAGGTAGTCAAAGCTTGGTCTTTTAGTTTTACATAAGTGATATATTCATTTGGATTTAATGGGTTTTTAATTCCTACTGAAAAAAGCTCTCCATTTGGTTTAGCACCTAACACATAGATATCTCCACCAAAATTAATAAGTGCCGAGCTTATCTTCTCTTTTTTGAGTATCTTTACTGCCATATCTACAGCAAACTCTTTTACAAAACCACCTAAATCTATAACTGTATGTGGATTATCAAAACTTATTTTATCTCTTTTAATTTTGAAATGTTCTACACCAACATAGGGAAGAAGCTCTGCTACACTCTCCTCTATCTCTATAGTAGTTTTCAATTTTCTACTAGCTGTTAATGTTCCCATAGTTATATCAAAGATAGCATCAGTTTTATTATAAAAAAGCTTTGCACGAGTAAGTAAATCTTTAGTTTGAAAATCTAGTTTATCTATCTTGCGTTGATTAATTTTAGACAAAAAAGAGTTTGGGTCATAAAAGTTATACTTCTGCTCCAACCCCTTTGCCATCTCCAAAATTTTACTAGCAATAGAGCGTGACCTATTGGTATCATTACAGAAGATATGAACCTCACACGGTGAGGTCATCACCGTGAATTTGTAGATATTTCGTTTAGTATTTATATTTAATTCCTGTTGTAATCATAGTCGCATCTAAGCCTGTAGATTGAGTATAGAACTCTCCACCTAAATTAACACTTATTTTATCGCTAAATTTATAGTTAACATTAGCTTTATAGGTTAGAGCATCAAAATCACTTAATCTCTCATCACTAGAAGCAAACTCCTCATTTGTAAAGAAATCTTTTGAGCTATTATAGAACTTCGCTTCGGTTTGAGTATAGTACCTTACACCTGCACCCAACGTTAGTTTATCAGTCGCCTTATAGTAGATATCATTATTAATCGTATGCGAACTAATATCCCAATCATCATCATAAAAACGATAATCTACTTGGTAACTTAAGTTATCAGTTAACAGCCTAATATATTTAATATCTGCACCATATCCCAATCGAGTATCTGGTCTATTTTCAGATGTTTGTTTTCTCTTATTTATATCTTTATAGTTTCGTATTACAGAGGCGTGTGCATTAGTTAAATATCCATCATCAGAGAGTACAAACCCTGATACTTTTACCGATGATTTAGCATCTAAAACTTGGTTTAGACCCAACTCTGCGTTAATAGTTGTTGAGGTTTTCTTTTGACTTGCCCCACTTCCTGTATCATAGTAATCATATGATAAAATCTCATTATAAGTATAAGAAGCCCCAGCTGTTATAGATTGATTGTGTGATGAGTCACTATAGTGCATATACTCTGCTGATATAGTTTTTGAATCAAAATCACTCTCTCTTGAAAAATCAACTCCTGTATATAGCTCATCTCTATTATCAAATCTAGTAGTTAAAAGAACTGAACCTGCATTTCTAGCCTCATCAAACTCCTGTTTTCCATAACTATAATCACCGTTACTGTCACCTTTTGCACTAGCTCCACTAGCAGTATCACTTTTCCAAGATGGAGTTGCACCACTAACAGCATCATGAACAAAATCAGCTTTTATATTATAATCCGTGCCTATATCATAGCTCATAGAGATAGAGGGAGCAGATACACTTACACGTGAATCACTCTCATCATACTGAAGAAACTCAACATTTACATAATTTTCGGCTTGAACCATTGATGAAGCAATTATGGCTATTGCCGTTATTTTACTTAATTGCATCCACAACCTCCTCCTGCTACACCAGAACCACCTCTACTAGCCTCTTTTGAAAAGTAAACGTGTCCTTCAAACTTTTTCACCTCTGGATTTAATCCCTCATACTGCATGATATCTTGTGCTAAGTTCTCCTTTTCCCAAGGCTTTACCTCTTTGCTAGAACATCCCATAAAGAGTACTCCTAACAGTAAAATCATTAATACTCTTATCATTTAATCTCCTCAATATCCTTAGCAATCTGTTCATCAACAGCATCTACAGCACCCATAATACTTTTAACTATTTTCCCATCTTTAATATAATAAAGAGAAGGAAATCCAATAGGATTAAAAGCTTCAATAAACTTTTTATCGGTATCATAAATCACTTTAAATGGAAGATTTAGCTCTTTAACAAATGCTTCAGCATCCTCTTTTTTCTTATCTACATTAACTCCCACAACCTCTACAATATGTTCGTTATACACTTTAGAGATAAGAGGTAACTCTTTTTTACAAGATTTACACCAAGAGGCAAAAAAATCTATAACATATGTTTTATTGTTTTCCAAATTAAGTTCTCTTTGCATATCCATAGAAAGAGTATCCCCCGTATCAAGTGCCATAAGGCTAATTGTAGAGAAGCATAATGCATATATTGTTTTTTTTATCATTTTATAATCCTTTGTATAAGTTTATGAATTTTAACACTCTTTTATGAACTATTTATGAATTTACTAATTTTTTATGATTATAATGAATCTATTTTACTCTTTGCCTTATCAATTAACTCTTTAGAGAATCCCCATAATGTCTGTTGTGTACTTCTAACATTTTTAGAAGCTTCATAGATATCATTGAGTACCTTTTCTGATGTCGCCTCTTCATCTACAACAATAGTAGCATGAGT